>OIYF01000391.1_pt1 | contig 18110 bp, 20 predicted proteins | sample 1587971 | NCBI WGS metagenome assembly OIYF01 (sample SAMN03283248) | human gut metagenome | biome: human-associated habitat; material: feces | host: Homo sapiens | place: Peru | collected 2012 | reverse complement strand
TTTAATGGGAAGTTATAGAGGGGAGCTTTTTGCGCCATTTTTCAATCACGAGATGTTTTCATAGTAATGGGGAAGGCGATTCCTGCTCAGCGGCGAAGCCGCCACCTTCTTTCCGAGCTATTTAAGGAGGGTTATGACGAAGCGTTGCATGAAAATACATGTGAAATCGAATTCTGCGATTTAACCAGAGTTTCCTTAATTCCTCATTTAATTTCCTTCCAGTCTCGCTACGCCGAGCGGCGGGCTTTCAAGGAAGGTGACTTTCGGATTTCTCTGGGCGAGCCAGCCGGCCTGCCATGCATTCGGCAGAAGGTAGACAGGACGCTCGCGACGGTCATAGACAACCATCGCATTGTCGATGCCAATAAGCTCTTCCGGCGGGACATCCCCTTCTGTCCAGCGGGCTGCGGTGTAGGAGAGAGGCTCCAGATTCACATGGACATTATATTCATTTTCCAAACGGTACTTCATGACTTCAAACTGCAGCTGGCCGACAGCGCCGATGATGAAAGACTCCATGACGTAAGGCTGCTTGTAGACCTGGATTGCCCCTTCCTGAGCGAGCTGGGAGACACCATTCAGGAACTGCTTTCTCTTCATGCTGCTTTCTGGAGACAGACGGGCAAAAAGCTCCGGCGGGAAGACCGGGAAATCAATGAAGGTGACCGGATGCTTCTTCTCGCAGACGGTATCGCCGACACCGAGCTCACCGGTATCGAAAAGACCGATGATGTCGCCCGGGTAGGCTTTTTCGACCGTCTGCCTTTCCGTCGCGAGGAACTGCTGCGGCTGGGAGAGACGGAGCATCTTGCCGCTCTGGCGATGCAGGACGGTGATGCCTTTCTCGAAGACGCCCGAGCAGATACGCATGAAAGCGACACGGTCATGATGCTTCGGATCCATATTTGCCTGGATCTTGAAAATGAAGCCGGAGAACGCCGGATCTTCTGGCTCGATGGTACCTTCCAGCGTCTTTCTCGCTTCCGGCTGCGGCGCAAGCTCGAGGTATTTCTCCAGAAATGGCTGTACGCCGAAATTCGTCATAGCCGATCCGAAGAACATCGGTGTCAGCTCCCCTTTGGCGACTTTTTCCGCATCGAAGGGATCGCCCGCTTCATCAAGAAGCTCCAAATCATCGCGGAGCGCATCCAAAACTTCCTGCCCGACCTGAGAAACGATGGCTTCGTCATCGATCTTGCCGGAGATCACTTCCAGCTTCTTCACGCCATGGGCATTGTCCTTGATGAAGATATGGCACATCTCCGTCTCACGGTCATAGATGCCCGTGTAGTCACCGTTCACACCGATCGGCCAGTTCATCGGACAGGAACGGATGCCAAGCACATCTTCAATGTCCGCCATCAGATCGAACGGATTCTTACCGAAATGGTCGATCTTATTCACGAAGGTGAAGATCGGGATCCCGCGATCCGAGCAGACTTTGAAGAGCTTCTTCGTCTGCGCTTCGACGCCCTTTGCCACATCGATGACCATGACCGCCGAGTCGACGGCCATCAGCGTGCGGTAGGTATCCTCCGAAAAGTCCGCATGCCCTGGGGTATCCAGGATATTGATGCGGCAGCCCTGGTAGTCGAACTGCAGCACCGAGCTCGTGACAGAGATCCCGCGCTGTTTTTCGATTTCCATCCAGTCAGACACCGCATAGCGCGCCGTCTTCCTCGCCTTGACGGAGCCTGCGAGATGGATCGCACCCCCGTAAAGCAGTAATTTTTCCGTCAATGTCGTCTTGCCGGCATCCGGGTGGGAAATGATCGCAAACGTCCGGCGGCGTTTGATTTCTTCTAAGTCAGTCATATTGCACCTCAATCAAAAATATACATCGCTTCATTATAGCATATTTGTATGACAGTTCGTAGAAGAAAAGGAAGGCGAAAGCGGCATTCCTACACAAAAACGCACAGGCGGAAAAGCCTGTGCGTTTCTCTCTGTACTTCTCATTTCAATCACGAAGGACATGATACTTAGTTCCAGTTCCATCCTTTCGTGTGTTCTCTCCCACCTGCATCAAGCGATTATTCTCCAGACGCAGGATCTCACCCGTAGCAGGATTCACCCGATACACATCCGTCTTGACCGTCGTCCCCGCCGTCTGATTGGCCAGTGTCTTCCCGCCATTCTTATCCGGACTGTAAATGGAGACCGCATAGTACAGCTGACCATTTTCACGATAGCCGACCATCGCCCAGCTGTCATTTTTGAGCGCAGTAGAATCGATCTGTCCCACAAATTTCGACAGACTGTCGCTATCGATCAGCCCATTCGTCGTCGTAAACTCCGGGCCTTTTCTTTTATCGAAATACGCTCCATTCAGTCCGCCCATGTAGTCAGCAAACGACTGGAACCCAGCGCCCGTCTCTTTTTTCGTGAGAGCAAGAAGCGTCTCACTCAGCCACTTCATATGACGGTCATAAACCTTCTGCTCCGTATTCGGCTTTCCATCCTCATCACTTTTGCCTCCCGCTTGAAGAAGCTCTGAGGCGGAGCCAAAGATCCCGGGAATCCCGTCTCCGTAAGACCCCAAAAGACCCCATCCGATCCCGACCACCAGGCCCAGCATGAGGGCATACTCCACAAAGTTGTTCCCCTTCTGTCCCATATCTCTTACCAGTCCTCTTTCTCGTATAATAAGTTCCAGGGTTTCATTTTACCATCTTTTCAAGAGAGCTACAAGGAGATAATAAGAGGCGCGGAGACTTCCCACCGACGCAAGAAAAGGTGGGAAGCAGGAATGAACAGGGCAGGGATGACTGGCGAGGGGCTAGGAGCGACTGGTGACTCTCTCCTACCGTCATTTCGAGTGCAAGCGAGAAATCTTTGTCATTCGCGGTCAAACGGTCAATGTCAGGAAATGCTCAAACGGGAAGCCTGGGATCGGCTGCCCTTCAGACATCGTCATTGACAAAAATCGGCGCAAAGCGCCGTAAATCGCCTACTTGAAACGCATTCCCCCGCTCTCTTTCATACGGCCAGTGCCCTATCCGCCCCTTCGGGGCACCTTCCCCTCGAGGGGAAGGCTATTCCTATCAAGCGGCGAAGCCGTCACCTTCATTCCAAATTCTCATTAGAGCAGGGCTTTTATTCGCGATCAAGGGACGACACATCCCAGAGGCTCCCTCTCAAAGCAAGGGGGCGAACTTCTTACATGCTACATTATGACAAAAAGTGCTGTCATTACTGCTACCACAAAGAGACAATAGAAGAACTTCTCCCAGAACGCCTGCCGATTCTTCTTTGTCGAGACCTCGAAGCCGCAATGCGGGCAATACTTCAGCCCCACGACATCCGGCACCGGGCCACGGCAATGCGGACACACCTCGCAGTGCCCCGCCGCATACTGCGCGCGCTCCTCCGCCGTCAGCTCCGGCAGGATCTCCACCGGCGTATCCAACAGCCGGCACCCACACGCCGGGCAGAAACGGAGCATATTCCCCTCATACACCCGCCCGCACCCCCGGCAGCGCACCGCATCCTCCGGCAGCGGCTGCTCCAGCACCTGATGACACGCCGGACATCGATCCCAGCGCTTCCGCATCCCATGCCCACAATACGGACACTTTGCAAGATGCGGCCACGACGCCTCCCGGCTCCCCACCTCCGGCGCATGCGAAGACTTTGAAAGCGACGTATAAGAGATCCCCGTCCCCGGGATCCCCACCGTCGTCCGGACACCATTCTGTCCGAACGTGATATGCGCCCCGCGCCGTCCGATCGACGTCGAGACCCCGCGCTTCCCGACATTCAGCGTCACTCCCGGCATGATCTTGATCCGCCGCTGAAAACGAAAACCCATTTCTTCTGCCTTCTTTCCTTACAACTCTTTCGCCAGCAGCCACTTCCACATCGGGAGCACATGGATGGTGACCCCGCCCCGCTCGATTTCCTCTTCCTCACTATACGTCAGTATATAAAGCGACTGACCCTTTATGAAATCATTCAATTTCAAAAGACCACCCACTTCCCGCTCCAGCGTCTCTACGGACTGATGTAGAAAATAGCAAACCTGCACCGCCATCTTCTTCTCAGGGATGTAGAAATCCACCTCTATATTTCTTTCATAATAGTACACTTGATCCATCCCATAGCGCCGTACCAGCTCGATGGCCGCCAGATTCTCCAAAGCCGCTGTCACGCCATCCAGCACCAAGAGCTGCAGCAACCCTGTATCCATGAAATAATACTTCGGCGTCGTCTCTCGATCCACCAGCTTACCCATAATATTCTGGATAGAAAAAATCAGGTACGAATCCTGCATATACGACACATACTTGATCACCGTCATCTTGCCGATAGCAAGACCACTCCCCGTCACGATCCGCGTGAGACGGCTATACGAAAGCGGATGACACACCGACTCAGCGATCTTCTTCAAGAGCAGACGCACGGCAAATTCATTCCCTATCCCATTCCTGGCGATGATATCCCCGAGATAGATCGTCTGGTAAATGTTATTCAGATACATCCGCTTCGAATGCACATCGATCAATTCCGGAAACGCGCCGTTTTCGAGATACGCATCAAAAGCACTGGAAATCGCCGCCTTCCCCTTCATCGTCAGCTGCTTTCGCGGGCTCCCATCGATTCCCAGCGCCATAAGGTACTCCGAGAAATCATACGGATACACCACCCGCATCATGAAACGCCCGCCCAGCGTCGTCGCGATTTCCCGGCTCAGCATCTTCGCATTGCTCCCTGTCACGTACACATGGTACTTGCTGTCTGCCAGCCGCCGGACAAACTTCTCCCACCCTGTCACATTCTGCAGCTCATCTAAGAAAACATGCGTTACCTTGTGATCTTCCGCGAACTCTGCCTGCGCCTCTAGGAGCAGGTGCAGATCCGCCGCCGTCATCTCCAGCAATCGTTCGTCTTCGAAATTCACATAGAGAATGTGATCCTCTGGGACGCCTTCCTTCAGCAGCTCGTGGATGCGCTGAATCAGAAGATAGGATTTCCCTGCCCTTCGAATCCCCACAAGGCAGTAGTTCAGATTCTCCTCCCAGTTGAAAGCACGAGTAAGAAACCCCTGCTCCTGCACCGCCTCCCACTGGTCTGCCAGCACTTCCTGTATGATTTTTTTATTCATCTTGTCTCCTCCACAGAACGAAAAAAGGGTAATATTGTCTCGTTCATAAAACAATATTACCCTTTTTTCGTCTCGTACGCAAGACGGATTGGTGCAAATCTTAAGGAAACGCTGATTAAATCGTTGTCAGATTTTACTCTTAAATTTTTATGCATAGCAATGAATAGCGAGCTATTTAAGGAAGGCTATAACGAATGATTTTATACCACGCATTGTTTCTTCTCTTTTGAAGATTTCAGAAAACAACTCAAAGATATAATTATCGAGATTATAACCGCTTCCCAATGCTGCCACTTGGATGGAAATCTCCAAAAGATACACTCCATGCTTTCATCAAGCACGGTGTAACATATGTTTGACAAACCAACACTGGTAGAACTTGTCATCCGGCATATTGTCGTTCTTGATCTTGCCGGCTGTTTCTTCCACATCGACGTTATACGGCGGATCCGTCAGCACCATGTTGGCCTTCTTCCCCGCCATCAGCCGTTCATAGGTTTCCGGCAGCGTCGCATCGCCACAGATGACGCGGTGGTCACCCAGGAACCAGATATCTCCCGCCCGGGCGACGGTCGGCTTTGCCAGTTCACCGTCGACGTCGAAGTCATCTTCCTTGATTTTCTTGTTGTACACTTTCGAGAAGAGCTGCTCGACTTCCGGTGCTTCAAAGCCCGTCAGGTCGACGTTGAAGTCGACGCTCTGCAAATCCACGATGAGGTCGGCCAGGAGCGGTTCGTTCCAGGTGCCGGTGATTTTATTGAGCGCGATATTGAGGGCCTTGACCTTGTGTTCGTCTTCGATATGGACAACCACGCACTGGACTTCTTCGTAGCCCAGGTTCTTGAGAACCGTCAGACGCTGATGACCACCGATGACCGTCATGTCATAGTTTACGATGATGGGTTCCACATAGCCGAACTCCTGGATGGACTTCTTGATTTTCTCGTATTCCTTGTCGCCGGGCTTCAGCTGCTTCCTGTGGTTATATGCCGCAGGCTTCAGCTGGCCGATGGGCAGGACTTTCCATTCCATATCCGATGTCTTCATACGCTATTTCCTTTCTGGATGCCGCGGCGATGGCGGCTCCGTATCCGTTCAGATGATGCCAGCGGCAATAATTCCGTACGCTGTCCCGTGACAGCTTCGTTTCCCGGGCGATGGCCTTGTACCCCATCCCCTGTCTCCGCATAGCTTCAATCTGTCTGCGCTGGCAGTCATTCATAAAGGTTCCCTTCTTCCTGGCAATAAAAAAGCCCCGGGCCAGAAGCCTGGAGCTGCCTGATATTTGGTTGAAGACCATCCTTATATCCCCCCTTATGAATTTCGCTGTTTTTCCCATTTGAGGGGGCGGCGGTCATGGACGGAAGGGCTGTAGAGATTGACATCCCCCCAGTCGCCCTATACGTGTGGATTAAACCATTGACAAATTGCAGTCTGATTCTTATAATATTATTGTTAGCAATGTTACTATTGTTAGTAATAATTAGGGAGGTATGATTATGTCAGAAAAAAAATCAGCTTTTATAGTTTCCTCTGTATCACAACAACCTACTGAACAAGAAAAAAAATCTCCAACAATTAAAGATACAGCCAACAATTTTATAAACAACTACAACTTTGATAATTATTCCCTTTACTACAAAAAAGGTAAAGTTTTTGTAGTGGGACACAAAGGGAACCAAACATTAACGTTAAAAGTAGAACAAACGGGACACGGTGGCTCTATTGAAGCAACTAACTATAACCTGTCCTGTCCAAAGTCAGATTTGACATCCGATATTATGGCATTACGCAAACAGGGAAAAACCCAAACTGAAGTTGCAGCAATATTAAACATCTCTCAGTCTTATGTGTCCTTTCTCGAACGTCAACACAACAATAACCTAAAAAATGATTAATACCTGTACTCGATGTCCCGGTCTTCGGTCATCGTCTTATGGTCATGGCAGCTCTTGCACAGGGGCTACCAGTTCGTTTCGTCCCAGAACAAGTCCGGGTCGCCGCGATGCGGCTTGATATGATCCACGACTGTTGCCGGGACGAGCCGTCCTTTCTCTTTGCATCGGACGCACCAGGGGTGATGCTTCAGGAAGAACTTCCTGGCTTTCTGCCACTCTCTCCTGTAGCCACGCAGCACCGCGTTCTTCCGTTCGCCCTGGCACTGCTGTTCATGTTCGTCACAATATTTTCTCCCATACGGCACCAGCCTTGGGCATCCCGGATACTTGCACGGTGTCTTCGGTCTTCTTGGCATTCGTATCATCTCCGGCATCAAAAAAGGACCGACGGCTTCAAGCCTCGGTCCTTATCTTTTTCTTGCTGATTATAGTATATCTTACAGAAGCCAGTGACATCAAGTGCTGCTTTAGTGACATTTAGTGACATTCTCCAGGAATCTCGATGTGTTTCAGGGCTTCGTCATGCAGGCGGTACACCTGGCGGATATGAAGTCCGAGGGCATCGGCAATGGATGCCCAGTCTTTGAAGGCTAGGTAGCGGAGTTCCAAGACAACCCGTTCCCGGGCATCCGGCACCCGGCTGATAGCCTTCATGATGTCTGCCTTGAGTTCGACCAAGCCATTGATGGCTTCATCCACTTCATGCTCCATATCCATCATGCGGGCAATGGTTTCTTCCAGACGGTGCGGGTTGGGTGTCCCGCTCGGTAGCACCGGGCTGAGTGTCGATGACGCCTTGATGGCCAGCTGCCGCAAGGCGGATACCTGCTCCAGCTTGCTGTCTATCTGTATGTTGATGTTCCGTGCCTGTTCCAGGTACGATTTGGCTTCCATACGCTTTTCTTCTCCTTCCAAGTCCTGCTTCATAGTATACCCCCATTTCCTGTTTCCGTCATGCCCAGGTCAGCTTTCACCGCCTCGATCAGTGCGGCCTGGGTTCCGTCTTTATGTTCCAAGACTTTCAGGATGCGCTCATCAATCGTACCCTTGGCTACGATGTGCTGTATGATGACCGTCTTGTCCGCCTGCCCCTGCCGCCAGAGCCGGGCGTTGGTCTGCTGGTATAGTTCCAGGCTCCAGGTCAGGCCAAACCAGATCAGGATGGAACCGCCCTGCTGCAGGTTCAGCCCGTATCCGGCAAATGCCGGATGGATGAGGGCCACAGGGATCTTTCCCGCGTTCCAGTCGGCGAAGTCCTGCGGCTCTCTCAGTTCCTTGGCTTCCATCCGCTTCCGGATATGGTCCTTATCGTGCTTGAACCAGTACGCCACCAAGACAGACTTCCCAGTGGCACTTCCACTAGGTCTTCCAAGGCATCGAGCTTCCGGTCATGGATGGCCGCCACGTCCTTGCCATCGGTATAAATCGCGCCGTTCGCCATTCGCCATCTGCGAAAGTTTCAGGGTAAGCGATGCGGCATTGGCCGCTGTGACCTCGCCGCTTGGAAGCTCCAGTACCAGGGACTTCTTCAGTTCATCGTACCGTTTCTTTTCCGTTTCAGTCAAGCGGACCTCTTTCGCTACGCTCACCAGTTCCGGCATCTCCAGATAGACTGTTGCTTTCATGGACACGGTAATGTCAGAAATCTGGTGATAGATGGCTTCTTACGCTCCCGGCAGGGGTTTATAGGAATACACCACCATGCCGTTGCGCTTATCCGGCGTAAAGTACAAGTTCCGGTACTGGCTGATATATCTTCCCAGCGTAAGTGTCAAGTTTTCCTCGGTAATTCATTTGACTGTCGATAATTACTATCTCCGTGGCTTCGGTTTAATCAGTATTTCTGTATCGCTCTGGCAAGTCTTCCCATGGGGGAAGAAGAAGCTCCATAAACGCCTATACGCCCTTCCAGGCATCCTGGCCTATAGTTTCTCATTCTGCGCTCTGCCTGCACCACGGCTTTGTGCATGGCTCTATCCATCTTTTTGTAGCTCTTCCCATTAGCATGGTACAAGAGGGCTTGCCTAAGCGTCTTATTCTTCCGGGCGGTCAGTACCCAGACCATGTACTCCATTCCTTCGCTGGACCAGCTCCGCCCCTGCCGTTTCATGCGATAGCTGTAGAACCGGTGATTCGTTTCTGCAGTACCCAAGTGGATTTCTGTATGGATGCCGCGCTGGCTCAGACTTGGGATATAAGGAATAATACAAACCCACTCCGAAAAAATCCGGAGTGAGTTTGAAATTCGCTGCTCAACGCAGTCGCCATGCGACCTCGATCGGCTTATTGATATAATTTCTCGTATCCATCAGCACGCTATCCACCACCGCACTCGCCCAGCCTTTGCCGAGCTGGAGCACCCAGGCACCGGACGGATGAGAGGCGAGAAATTCTTTTATCGGCGTCTTTCCACGCGTGAAATACCGGCAAGTCCCCACAGCATAGCGGCTGAGGTAGGATGCCGCGACGGACGTAGACTGTGGATTATCACACTGAGAGAGGGCCTGGCGGCAGAGATCCTGATAAGCCTCTTCCCATGTCCTGCCTTCGGCGAGGGCGATGGCACGGACGAAGCTGTCCTGACTCCCGCGTTTTACGGGACTTGGATTTCTAAAAAGAAAAGTCTGGCCCGCGGCGACGTCGATGTCTTCCAAAGGAGCGAGGCGTCGCTCGCTTCTTTCGTAGAGCCATGGGGCGGAGGGGCGCGGCGCGGACGCGATGTCGGGCGGGATCTCCCACGCTTCGAGCAGTTTTTCGCTGCTCGCGTCCCATGTGTCATAGAGGAAACCATCCCGCGCACAGGTGACGTGCCACCAAAGGCGGAGGACGTAGTTTCCTTTCGGATGCTGCTGGATAAATTCTCCCGCGGTCATGTCTGCCGTGCTGGCTTCGTCCTCGGTATGGGCGTGCGCCTGGGCGGACTTATACACGTAGCGGGCTCCGATTTCCTTCAGATATTTGCGGAAGACGATCGGATAGTCCGGCATGGCATGCAGGGAAAGGCCGGTCTGGCACAGTCCGGCGAAGGTGTCTTTCCATGAAATCCCCGTGCCTCCGGCAATGGCCCGAAAGACGCAGTCATTGCAGTCTTTCCCCTGCGGATTCACATTCTGCATTTTCCAATTCGTTTTTTCTTTTCTCATTCGATACATCAAGATCCCTCCCTTGTCTATAGTATAGCACGCGGGTTAGACATGAAATGTCAATTTATGAAATGATGGGGTAAAAAAATTCACGGGCCATTATGAGAAATGCGAAAATGCCCTTTGTGGACGAAGGGCATTTTCGCATCACAAAGGCGCAGCAAGCATTCTTAAGTATCCATGGAAGCATTCCCTGCAATCTGGCACCAGCGCATTTCACGGTTCATGTCGTACAGGTACGGCTAAACTTCGCTCTAGGGTTTGCCGTGGAGGCGAATTCTGCATGAGATCTTTCTTTGCTCACTGCGTCTTTATGTATTTGTATGACTTACGCTTTCCGGCGACTAGGGAAACACTGATTAAATCGTTGTCAGATTTTACTCTTGAATTTTTAGGCATAGCAAGGAATAACCTGACGCGAATAGCGAGCTATTTAAGGAAGGCTATGACGAAGCTATGCATAAAAATTCTTGTAAAAGCTGACTCTGCGATTTAATCAGCGTTTCCCTAGCACGCTTTCTGGCGGGAGGAGGGAAATCGGATCCGCCGCCAGCCCTCTCCACTCTCCTTTCCTATAGGTGTGTGCACGTAGGAGTGTGGAGGAGCTTTCGGCTCCCGGGAGAATTTTCCTCTCTCCATAAAATACTATCGTGGAAGTTTTGGACTTTACACGGTTTTGGATAAAAAGGATGGAAGGGAAACAGTGATCTCCGTCATTTATAAAAAAGGCGTCATATAGAGCGGCAAATAGATGATCCCATTCTCCTCTTTCAGATCCGCCGGATGGAGGACGTAGGGTGTGTGGAGCTCACTGGGGAAACGCTTGATGAATTTTTTGAGTGAGGTCAGCGTATAATTCTTGCTTGACTTCACTTCGATCGGCGAGATGTTGTGCGCATTCGTGATCTTGCTCTTGGCTATGAGAAAATCAATTTCCATCCGCTCATCTTTATCTGTTTTGGATGGATTCGAGTAGAAATAGAGTTTGTGCCCGGCAGTGCGAAGCATCTGGGCGGTCATGTTCTCTACGATCATACCCATGTTTACTTCGAGTTTATCAAAGAGGATTTTCTTATAGATTTCCTCACTGACGAGGCTGTTCTCGTCGAAGCTGTGGCTGATGAGGAGGCCGGTATCTGCCATATAGCATTTGAGGGTGAGTCTGTCCATATTGAGTTTCAGCCCGATATCGGGCGCGGTGGTATTGTAGCAGGCGTTGACGATCATGGCATCGGTCAACCAGAAGAGGGCATCTTCATAATTTCTGGCAGCAGCCCCTTTTCGCAGGGCAGAGAAGCGGAATCTTCTTTCGTGCCTTGCAAGCTGCGCAGGGATGTCGTCGAAAATCTGTGTGACTTTCATTTCACATCCGGCCGCGTGCTTGGCGATGTCTGCGCGATAGAGTGCGAGAATATCCCGCTTCACCTGATCCACTTTTGTAAAGTCACGGCTTTCGACGTAGGCATTGACCGCCTGAGGCATGCCGCCGACGATCATATACTGCCGATAGTAATCCATGCCTTTGCGATGAAGTGCCTGCCCCATGGGCGTCTTCTTTGCAAAGCAGCGGGCCACAAGCGGCATAAACTGTTCATTTTCTAAGGCCCATAGGAACTCTTCAAAGTCGAGCGGAAACATCTGGAGGTGTCGCTCTTCGGAGGGGATCAGAATGTCCTTCACGTTCTTCCGGATACTCATGAGGGAGCCTGTCTCAAGGTAATCGTAGCGCCCGTCCCGGACCAGGTACTTAATCGCAGAGCGAGCCCGGGGACAGAGCTGAACTTCGTCGAAGATAATCAGGCTTTCCCGCGGATAGAGGCGGACATTGTAGTAGGTCGAGAGATAGAGAAAAAGCGTATCGAGGTCATCGAGGTAGCGGTCGAAAAGGTCTGTCACATCTTTTGAGGCACGATTGAAATCAATGAGAATGTAACTCTTGTATTCCGCTTTCGCAAATTCTTCTGCCACGTAACTTTTACCCACGCGGCGCGCCCCATCGATCAAAAGGGCAGTCTTGCCGCCTTCTTTTTTCCATGCAAGCAGTGTGTCATATATTTTTCGTCTCATGGGTTCCTCCTTTGAATCATTTTCCTGCTTCGATTATAGCACATTATCCAAAGTTTTATTTCCGTCAAATTACATGTTTTCCAAAGTTTTCAAATATTGATTTTACATGTTTTCTCGATTTTCTATCAAGCAGGCAGCAAGCCATACTCATCGCAAGATCCTTCGACGCTTGTTCCGCGTGCGGCTATCGCACATACGCTGTTTTCATCCGCGCAGGATGACGGTGAATCCCTTGTCACCAGTATAGCGATTTGTCAACTTCTGGACTTAGTGAGAAGTGCCAGAAGAGGCACACCATTCATATAGTGCCCCAATCCCCCCTTCATTATATAAAACAGTTTATCCATTATTTATATAAAACTCCGCGGCGCTTCCTCATTTTATGCGCCGTACCTTCACTCCTCACTCCTAACTCCTCATTCCTCACTTGATTTCGAAGTTGTCTTACATGCCAGTTATTTAGGGAAACGCAATACTAGTCACCAATCACCGCCAACCAACAAAAAAGAACCACGGCTTGCCGTGGTTCTTTGGCTTAGTTTCAAGAGTCGATTTCTTTCTTTCTGGTGAGGCTGGCCTGCTCGAAGTGCATGCTTCTGGTGTGAATGGTATGTACCCAGCCTTTCTCATGGCGATCCTTCCATCCGAGGATGGTGACGGGGATCCAGGAGTACATGAAGACGGGGTAGATGAGCCAGTAGAGGTAGATCTTCCAGGGCACCTTGATCTGAAGGAGAACGATCAATGGGACGACGGACTGGATGAAACCCAGGATCGCCCAGAACTGGTGAGGCACCAGCACATCATTGTAGAGGATGACCGTGAAGCAGGGGTAGAACATATTGATGTAGGTCATCAGAAGGTAGAAGGTGGAGACGAGAAGGAAGTAATTCTGCAGGAGCTGCATGATGCCGTCTAAGATGACGATGCTGTGACGTTTCCATCCTTCTTTCCAAAGGATCGGGATGTAGCGCTCGGAGCAGTCGAACTGGCCCTGCGCCCAGCGTTTTCTCTGACGGCAGGAGGCCATGAAGGAGAGCGGCTTCTCGTCGTAAATGATGGCGTCATGTACCCAGCAGGTACGGATGCCGTGGGAGAGGCATTTCATGGCGAATTCCATGTCTTCGGTCAAGCAGTCACAGCCCCAGCCGTATTTCTTGACGATATCGGAAGCGATACACATGCCGGTGCCGCCAAGACAGGAGGAGAGGCCCATATTATACTTGCCGAGATGCCAGAGGTGGTTGATGGTCCAGAAGGCGATGGCGAAGGTGCCGGAGACCCATGTGTCGGTCGGATTCTTCGCGGAGAGGTAGCCCTGCAGGACTTTCTGTCCTTTGAGGAGACGATTGTTCATGACGGCAAGGAAATCCAGATGGACGAGGTTGTCGGAGTCGAAGACGCAGAAGGCGTCATATTTCTTATCCAGTGCAAAGATCTTCGGGAAGACCCAGTCCATGGCATAGCCTTTGCCGACGAGTTCCTTGTTTTCTCTTTCGAAGACGTGGGCGCCATGGGCGCGCGCGATGTCAGCGGTATTGTCGGTGCAGTTGTCTGCGATGACGAAGACGTCATAGAGTTCTTTCGGATATTTCAGGATGCGAAGGTTGTCCAGCAGATCCCCCAGGACCATGGCTTCGTTGTGCGCCGGTACGACGATGGCGAAGCGGCTCTTCGGGGCAGCCAGATTCGTTTCTTTTCGATGCCACATGCCGAATAACGCGATCACCGTATAGTAGATGGTAAAAATCCCAACGATGATCTGTATCGGAAACATGATTATATCGAGGTAGTGGTTCATTGTTCGATGTCCTCAGGTGCTCTTTTCTGTTTTCTTCTGATAGCTTTCCGTTTGCCTTTTCTGCGGTTGAGGTAGGTATTCATCATGCCGAAGAGGATGTAGGCAGCGCAGATGGCAGCCGCCCAGATCGGCCAGTAGAAGATGGTCGCGATGATGAAGAAGGCAAGGCAGATCAGCACCGCTGGCACATGCAGTTGGTCTGCGCTTGCGCCTTTGTTATCCGGGTAGTGGATCTCACTCACCATGAGGAAGGCGAGCAGAAGGACCCAGAGAACGATGAGCCAGTTCCAGACTTTCGCACCGGAGAGCACGTAAGCAGAAATGATGACGCCGGTCGTCGGGCAGGGCAGTCCTTCGAAGTAGCCATGAACGGATGTGACCTTCACATTGAAGCGTGCCAGACGGAAGGCACAGAAGGTACCAAGGAGGGCGCAGGGAATGATGCCCACCCAGCCAAGCTCATGGAGCTGGTAGGAGTAAATGAGCGCACCGGCTGCGATGCCGAAGGAAATATCATCGGAGAGGGAGTCGAGCTCGACGCCCATGGGGCCGGCGGTGTGCAGCGCACGGGCGACTCTCCCGTCCAGTGCATCAGCTACCATCGCGATCAGTATGAAAATCGCTGCGAGGTCGCAGTGACCTTCGATAGACATCATTATGGATAAGCCGCCAAAGAATGCATTGGCCGCTGTGACTCCATTGGCAATCCAAGATTTATTCAACTTATTTCAGCCTCCCTACGACGGTCAGGCCGCCGCGTACTTTGTCGCCTTTTTTGACGCAGATCTCACAATCTCCCGGGATGTAGAGCTCCGTGCAGGAGCCGAATTTGATCATGCCGTAGAGTTCGCCTTTTTTCAGGCTGTCTCCCAGATTTTTCCAGGAAACGACGCGTCGTGCCAGTATCCCCGCGATGAGGATGACCAGGATGGATCGGTTCTTGCCCGTGATCCCGATGGCACCGCGTTCATTTTCAAAGCCCACCCCTTCCTCATACGCCGGCAGGAATTTGCCCTGCGTATAGGACTGGTAGGTGATCTTCCCTTCCATCGGGCTGCGGTTGCAGTGTACGTCGAAGATGGAAAGGAAAATGGTGATTTTATGACAGGTCTGTCCCAGAAACATGTCTTCTTTCGCGTCATGGCACACGTCCACGACGGTGCCGTCCGCCGGAGAGACGAGGACATCATCACCCGGAGTGATTTTATCATTTCTGGGCGGACAGCGGAAGAAATAGGTGAAGTATACTGCAAGTACAAAGGGCACGACGGCAGCATAGTACCATTTCATCCAGAGTCCGATCACGCCAAGAAGGAGTGCCACGATGATAAAAGGGTATCCTTCCGGTAGAATGATTGGTTTTTTCAGCATCACTGACTCCTAAATGAATATGTTGGGTTTAAGGGTTAAGAGTTTAAGGTTCAGGGTTCAGGGTTCAGGGTTCAGGGTTCAGGGTTGTGGTGGCGGCTTCGCCGCAATTATATATGAGGCGATGCCCGAAAGTGATATTTAAGTCACCAGTCACAAGTCACTCTAAACTCCTAATCCCTAGTTACCAGTCACTAGCCCCTGCCCCCCTGCTCTTTTTTCCACTTTTTGACAGCCATCATAAATTTGGGGATGGCCATCATGCGCCCGATGCGGGAGGGCTGCAGGTAGAGACGATACGCCCACTCGAGGCGGTTCTTCTGCATCCAGAGCGGGGCGCGTTTCAGATTTCCGCTCATGACATCGAAGACGCCGCCGATGCCCATGGCCAGCACGGGTCCAAGCTCGTCCTTGTGCCGATAGAGCCATTTCTCCTGCTTCGGGACGCCGAGGCCTACCAGGAGCAGCCTGGCTCCGCTTTTCCGGATGTCTTTGATGATCCTTTTCTCTTCTTCTTCGTCGAAGTAGCCGTCATGGCAGCCCACAAGTCGGATCTCCCCATGGGACTTCTGGAAACGATCGGCCGCCTTCTTCGCGACGCCGGGCGCACCGCCCAAGAAATAGACGGGCCAGCCTTCTTTCGATGCGATCTTTAGCAGCTCGACAGACAGGTCGGCACCGGTCACGCGTTCCGGAAAGGGAGTGCCGAGAGTTTCTCCCGCCCAAAGTACACCGGCTCCGTCAGGAACGACGAGGTCGGCACGATTCAGGATGCGCCCGAGCTCCTTGTCTTCCTGCGCCTGCATGATCATTTCTGCATTGGCCGTGGCAATGAGGCGGGGCTTTTCATCCCCCATCCCTTCTTTCGCCCACTGGAGGACTTCCTGCATGGTGAGTGCATAGACCGCGACGTCCATCACATTGTGCGAGGATTTTTCTATATCTATCATTTTACGCTGTAGTTCGGTGCTTCCTTGGTGATGCTGACATCATGCGGATGGCTTTCACGCAGACCTGCGCCGGTAATCTGAATAAACTGAGTGTCTTCATTCATGGCCTTGATGTTCTTCGCACCGCAGTAGCCCATGGATGCACGGAGACCGCCGATGAGCTGGAAGAGGACGTCGGAAACATGTCCTTTGTAAGGAATGCGGCCTTCGATACCCTCCGGTACGAGTTTCTTCGCATTCTGCTGGAAATATCTGTCCTTGCTTCCAGCCTGCATAGCGCCCAGAGAGCCCATGCCGCGGTAGGATTTGTAATTCTTGCCCTGATAAATGATCATCTCGCCAGGAGCTTCTTCCGTACCTGCGAGGAGGTTGCCGAGCATGACGCAGGACGCACCGGCACCAAGGGCCTTTGCGATATCACCGGAGTACTGGATGCCGCCGTCAGCGATGATCGGGATGCCGGTCCCTTCGGCTGCTTTCGCACAGTCATAGATCGCTGTGATCTGAGGTACACCGATGCCTGCAATGACGCGGGTCGTGCAGATGGAGCCAGGTCCGATGCCGACTTTGACAGCGGATACACCGGCTTCGATCAGTGCCTTGGTCGCATCATAGGTTGCGACATTTCCGGCGATGAGTTCCAGATGCGGGAATGCTTTGCGCAGGCGGCGGATGGTCTGCAGCACGCCTTCGCTGTGACCATGTGCGGTATCGATGACAAGGACATCTGCTTTGGCATCGAGAAGCGCTTCGACGCGGTCTTCCACGTCCGAAGTGACACCGATGGCAGCAGCCACCTTCAGGCGGCCGTCAGAGTCTTTGTTCGAATTTGGGAATTTTCTCATCTTTTCGATATCACGGATGGTGATGAGGCCTTTCAGATGTCCGTCATCGTCCACGAGCGGCAGTTTTTCGATGCGGTGCGCCTGCAGGATGCGTTTCGCTTCTTCCATGGTGGTATGTTCCGGAGCGGTGATCAGACCTTTCGAAGTCATGATGTCGCTGATCGGACGGGACAGATCCGTCTCGAAACGCATATCACGGTTTGTAATGATGCCGACCAGTTTGCCATTCTCTGTGATCGGCACACCGGAAATATGGTATTTGTTCATCAGTTCGTCCGCATCCGACAGGGTGTTGTCCGGAGCGAGGTAGATCGGATCCACGATGATGCCGTGTTCCGAACGCTTGACCAGCTTCACTTCTCTGGCCTGCTCATCAATGCTCATGTTCTTATGAATGACACCGATACCGCCCTCGCGCGCCATGGCGATCGCCATTTCTGCTTCCGTGACGGTATCCATGCCGGCGCTCATGACCGGAATATTCAGTGTGACATTCTGTGTAAGGTGGGTGCGTACATCTACGTCGCGCGGAAGGACTTCCGAATGTGCCGGGATCAGCAGCACATCATCAAAAGTCAGCCCCTGCTTGCCAAATTTGTCTTCTCTCATCATAGCCTCCATTCAAAAACTTTGGTTACTTATGTGATGCCATGTCTATCTCTCTAGCCCGGAAATGCAGATCTATAGGATCCGCATTCCCTCATATGCCAAAGAGGTGCATTCTTTTCAATTAAAACATTATACCATAAATCACAGAGCTGTGTCTTGTATGATTTTTGAGGGTGCAAGGTTAGCCTGTGGGGCAGAGCGCCCCTTGATTACGGTTGAAAGCCTCGCTTGAATGAGAAATTAGAAATGAGAAATGCGAAATGGTGGTGCGGCGCTTAAAAATATGGAAGCGCCGCGGAGTATAGATGGTGGCGATACCCGAAGG
>OIYF01000364.1_pt1 | contig 18992 bp, 18 predicted proteins | sample 1587971 | NCBI WGS metagenome assembly OIYF01 (sample SAMN03283248) | human gut metagenome | biome: human-associated habitat; material: feces | host: Homo sapiens | place: Peru | collected 2012 | reverse complement strand
AAAATGGTGCTAAAGAACTGCCGATAACTGACTTTCGCATGACTCGTTTTTGGATAAGTCTTGCTGAAGGGGTGCAGCTGGTAATAAAAGCTTTTGAAGAAAGCCTCGGTGGTGAAACGTATATATCCAAAATTCCTTCATTTAGAATTACCGATTTAGCCAAAGCAATTGGTGGTGATGATATAAAGCTTAAAGAAGTTGGCATTCGTGATGGTGAAAAGCTTGATGAATGTATGATAACCAAAACGGATTCGCAACATACTTATGAATACGATAAGCATTATATTATTTATCCGCATGACTACTGGTGGAATTCAGAAGTAAATAGTAAAAGGGTTATTACTGGCAAAAGAGTTCCTGATGGTTTTGAATATGATTCAGGGAAAAATACGGAATGGTTGTCTGTGGCTGATCTAATAAATTTGATGCGATATATGCAAAGGTGAAAATAATGAAATTATCAGATTATGTTATTGATTTTTTGTATAAAAAAGGTATTGAAGATGCGTTTTTGCTGGCAGGTGGTGGAATTATGCATTTACTTGATTCCATTGCCAAGTCAGATATAAATAAATATTACAACTTGCATGAACAGGCTTCAGCATTTGCAGCTGATGGTTATGGACAGTTTGCCAATAAGCCAGCTTTGGTATTGGCTACTACTGGACCGGGTGCTACAAATACAATTACAGGTGTGGCATCTGCTTATATTGATTCTATCCCTATGATCGTTATAACTGGTCAGGTTAAAAGAGCTGATATAACTAAAATAAAGGGTGTACGTCAGACAGGTGGACAGGAAATAGATATAGTATCCATGGCAAAAGGTATTACAAAATATGCCAAAACCATCCTAGATGAAAACACCATAAAATATGAATTGGAAAAGGCGTGGCATTTAGCTAATACAGGACGCAAAGGACCTGTGCTGTTAGATATTCCTTTGGATGTTCAGGCTCAGGATATAAATCCAGATACATTGGAGAGCTATATTGCTAATGATCAAGAGCCTTCCGCTTCTGAGGTTGAGATATGGCAGGTTTATGAATTGTTGAAATCAGCAGAAAGACCTTGCCTACTGGTAGGTTCTGGTGTAGTATTGGCAGATGCCAATAATGATTTGATTAAATTGGTTAATGCTATGCAGATACCTACAGTTTCCTCTCAAAGAGTAAAGAGACTGTTTAGCAAGGAGAATGCTCGCTATTATTATGGCAGTGTTGGTGTTGTTGACAGTAGAGCAGGTAATTATGTATTGCAAAATTCAGACCTGTTATTGGTACTGGGGAGCGGTTTAAGGTACTATATGACTGCCTACAATGAGCCAGGATTCGCGCCTAAGGCAAAAAAAATCATAGTCAATATTCATCAGCCAGAAATAGAAAAGTTGAGAATGCCAGTAGAGCAGGCTGTTGTTTCTGATGCAGGTAAATTTATACGAAGCTTGTATGCTTGGCATATAAAGCAGCAGGAGACTGTTGGCAGCGAAAAATGGCATGTATATTGTGATAGAGTACGTGATAAATACAAGTTTGATATCAATAGCTTGGAGCATGATGCGAAAAGAACAGATGGCTATTTGGTAACTAATGCCATTAATAAATATGCTGCAGATGATGATATTTTCTTTATATCTTCATCTGCCTATGATTATCCATATAATGTTTATTCAATCCATGATAATCAGGATCAAATTTGCCCAATAGGTCTGGGTAGTATGGGAGCTACTTTGCCACAGGTTATAGGTGTAGCAGCTGCGGCAGGTAAGCGTCGTGTACTAGTCGGAGAAGGTGACGGAAGCCTGCAACATAATATACAGGAACTGGCTTTGTTGAGGACATATTCATTGCCAATAAAGCTTTTTGTGGATAATAATAGTGGCTATGCACAGATTAGAAATATGCAAAATAGGCATTTTCATGGTAATTTGGCAGGCTGTGATGAAACCAGTGGCGTAGAATTCCCAAATCTTGAATTGATCGCCAAGGCTTATAATATTCCATATTATTCCATAAGGACTGTAGCCGAAACTGAGGAAAAGGTTCAGAAGGCTTTGGCAGATAATGAGCCTGCTATTATCGAAATTTTTTCTAGCAAGGACACAGAAATCGTACCTATAATTAAAAGCCGTATGGGCGAAAACGGCAAAATGATTTCAGCAGCTTTGGAGGATATGTATCCGTTTGTTTCTAAGGAGGAACAGATAGAGAATATGTCCATATCTAATGAGTGAAGGAAGATGTAAACACATGGCAGAATTGTGTCTGGGAACAGTTCAGCTGGGACAGAAATATGGTATTAACAATCAAATAGGCCGCCAGCCAACTCATGAGGAAGCTTTTGGTATAATCCAAGCTGCAATAGATAGCGGTATAGAGTATATAGATACAGCGTCTGTATATGGTGAAGCTGAGGAGCTTTTAGGAAGATTCGGGATAGGTAATTATCCTGTTAAGGTTATAACAAAGCTTTATATAAGGGATCCAGCAGATATAAATAATATCAAAAAGCTGGTGTATAGTTCTTTGCAAAAACTAAAAATGGACTGTGTAGATGGGTATTTGCTACACAACGCGGCAGATATGTACAATGATGCTATTATGCAGCAAATGACAGAGGTAAAAGAGTCAGGTATGGTTAATCATATAGGTGTGTCTATATATGAGCCAGAGGATGCTGTTTATGCGGCTAAGCTAAAAGAAATTGACTATATCCAGATACCATATAATGTATTTGATCAAAGATTGGATCATACGGAATTTTTTCATTTGACGAAAGAAAATGGCAAAACTGTATTTGCCAGAAGTGCTTTTTTGCAAGGACTGTTATTGAGCGATGAGAAAAATATACCATTGCCGGAAGCAGCAGATAGCATAAAACTGTTTAGAGCTATAATAGAAAAATATCATATATCACCGCAGCAGGCTGCATTTTACTTTAGCTATACACATAGCAATATAGATTATGTTGTATTTGGTGTAGATACCAAGGAACAGTTACTGAATAACCTAGCTATGGTAAATGATCTAAATGGTGATTTTATGAAATGCAGACAGGAGCTGGCAAGTAGTTTCAATAATATGCCTAGGGAAATTATAACGCCAAGTTTATGGAGTAAGGATTAATGATATGGCAAAAATAGATGTTAGAAGTGAGCACAGTAGACAAAAATTATCAAAGGTAATACCGCTAGAGACTCCGTATGTCTTTGGCTTTTTTACAGGTGATATATGCAATTTTAAGTGTAAATACTGTATTCAGGCTTCTGAAAATAGTGGAGTTAAATTACAGCAATTTTTTATGGATTGGGATGTTTTTGTTGCTGCAGCTAATGAATTGAAAAAATTTCCTGAAAGGATAAAGAAAATACTATTTAGCAGTATGGGAGAGCCATTATTGAATAAAAATCTCCCTAGAATGATTAAGTATTTGAATAAGAATGAAATAGCAGATTGCTATGAAATTGTTACAAATGCATCCATGTTAACGCATGATTTATCTAAAAAACTTATAGATGCTGGATTAAATAGACTTTGCGTATCTATTCAGGGAGTAAATGAGCAAAAGTATTGGGATATTTCTCAGGTAAAAATAAATTTTGCTCATATGGTAAATGAATTAGCATATTTTTATGAGTATGCTAAAGCTAATAATAGTAATTGTTCATTGCATATTAAGACAGTAGATATAGCATTAGATGATGGTGAGGAAGCAATTTTTAAAAATATATTTTCACCAATATGTGATACTATATTTATAGATAACATAGTGCCTGCTTTTCCAGGAATAGATTATTCAGATATGTGTGATGGAACAATGGGGCTATATGGAAAAAACAAAATTAGAAATGTTTGCCCGTGTGTTTTTTATACATTGTATATATTACCAAACGGTGATGTAGTTACATGTTGTGATCCACCGTATCCAATAATATTAGGTAATATTAAGGATGAATCCTTAATTGATATGTGGAATGGAAAAAAACGGAGAGAATTTTTAAAAATGCAGTTGCAGGGAAATAGGCATAAACATCCAGTTTGTCAAAGGTGTATTCAGCCAAATATAACAGACTTTAAAGAAGATGATTTGGATGAAGTAGCAGAAATTCTTCTTAAGAAGATATAGATTATGACTTATTTTAGTGGTGATTAAAGATGGTAGAAATAAAAAAAAGAAGCCTTAATAAATCAAACGAATTATGGAATGAGGCACAGAATTTAATATTATCAGGGTGTCAATTATATAGTAAAGGGCCAGAGACGCATATAAAAGGGGTTTCTCCGATATATATTGATCATGGTAAGGGTTCTCATGTATGGGATCCTGATGGTAACGAATATATTGATTATGATATGGGGTTAGGGCCTATTCTTTTAGGGTATCAGTATGAGGCTGTTGATAATGCTGTAATCAAGCAATTACACCGTGGAATGGGGTATTCATTGGTAGCACCAGAGGAGGTAGAATATGCAAGATTGTGTGTTAAGTATATTCCAAGTGCTGAGAAAGTGAGATTTTTGAAAACAGGTTCTTCTGCAACGGAAGCAGCTATTAGAATAGCTCGTGCATATACTGGACGCAAGCATATAATACGTGGAGAATATCATGGCTGGCATGAGTGGACTACCGCAGCAGAGAGTGTAAGACAAGGTGGTATATTGGATGAAGTTCGACAATATGTTCACAAATTTGACTATAATGATTTGAATAAAGCAGAAGAGTATTTTGAAAAATATCCAAATTCTGTAGCTGCTGTTATAACTGAACCTGTTGAAATAGAAGAACCACAGAATAATTTTTTGTATAAGCTCAAGGAATTGTGTAATATCAACGGAGCGTTGCTTATATTTGATGAGGTAGTTGATGGTTTTAGGTTTGATATCGGCGGAGCACAGGCATACTTTGGTGTTACACCAGATTTATCTACCTTTGGTAAAGCAGCAGCCAATGGCATGCCATTATCTATTGTTGCTGGCAAACGAGAAATCATGGATGCGGTTGACAAAAAAGTATTTATATCCACTACTTTTGGCGGCGATTGTATTTCTTTGGCTGCTGGTATTGCTGTTATGAAGGAGCTGGCATCAGGTGAAGTAAATAAGGCCTTGTGGGAAAAAGGAAGATATTTGCAGGATAATTTTAGACAGCTTGCCAAAGATGTGGATGTGCCTATTGATTTGCAGGGGTATCCAGTTCGCATGAGTTTATTTTACACAGATTATAATGGCAAAAAAGATTGGTTGTATAATTCTATTTTTATGCAGGAGTGTGTAAAACGAGGCGTGTTGCTAGGTTGGCATATTTTCCCTTGTTATTCACATACTAAAGAGGATTTGGATTATACCTTAAATGTATTTGAAGATGCCATGAAGGTTTATAAAAAAGCACTCAAAAGCGGAAATCCAGCAAGCTATATGGAAGGTACGCCGTTAAAAATAGTATTGGGATAAATGCTTGATATTGTTATTTTCTCTAAATAAAGTAGAATGTGACACCCTAATACAAAACTAGATTTGTAATGTGCTTGTGAAATTTATTGTGTTAGGAGTGTTTGATGTGAAGAAGATATTAATCATAGGTTCACAGGGAATGTTAGGGCAGTCATTAGTCAAGATTTTGTCAAGAGATTCATCTATATCAGTTGTAAAAGCCGCACGATATGGTGCTGATTATAATTTTGATTTTCTGGATGATAAGAGGTTATGTGAATGTATAGAATCTGTAAATCCAGATGTAGTGATTAATACTGCGGCCATTGTCAGTTTACAGCACTGTGAAAATGAGTCTGGCATGGCATATGCTGTAAATACCAAATTACCAGGCAGACTCGCAGAGCTATGTCATGAATTAGGTTGCTATTTTATTCACATCTCTACTGACCATTATTATAGTCATGATCGTGATAAAAAGCATTTGGAGATTGACAAGATTATTATTAGGAATGAGTATGCACGGACTAAATATCTAGGGGAACAATTAGTAGCGTTACATGCTCGAAATCTGATTGTTAGAACCAATATAGTAGGCTACAGAAATAATTTGCTAAAACCTACTTTTTTGGAATGGTGTATTCAGGCTTTTAATAGAGATGAGGAAATGACATTGTTTGATGATTTTTATACTTCATCTATATATACAGACCAGTTGTGTAATGTATTGAAGGATTTATTACAGATAAGGCCAGAAGGCATTGTCAACATTGCCTCATCAACCGTTTCAAACAAGGAGGATTTTATTCTAGCGTTAGCCAAGAAAATTAAAGGCAAAGAACCGAGGTATAAAATAGGGAAGGTAAATCAGTTATTAGGTGTTCCTAGAGCGGATTCTCTGGGATTGGATGTAAGTAAAATCGAAAATATCGTTGGATATAAAATGCCGGATTTAGAAAAAGTTATTTATGATATTGGTTTAGACTATAAAAGGATGGGATACTAATGAAATACAATACAGAATTTGCTATAGGCTCTAAATTGGTGTCAATTAATGATCCTGTGTATTTTATTGCGGATATAGCTTCTAACCATGATGGAGATTTGAATAAGGCTAAGGAGTTGATTTGGCAGGCCAAGGAATCTGGAGCAGACGCTGTAAAATTTCAGCATTTTCTAGCAGATAAGATTGTTAGTGACTATGGTTTTAAGCATCTCGGCAAGCAGGCAGGGCATCAAGCTGCTTGGAAAAAAAGTGTATTTGATGTTTACAAAGAATGTGAATGTAATAGAAGTTGGAATCAGGAATTAGCTGATACAGCAAGGCAGGCTCAGATAGATTTTATGACTACACCTTATGATGTTGAGGCTGTAAATGAGTTGGATAAGTATATTCCAGCATACAAGATAGGTTCTGGCGATATAACATGGATAGATTTTATACAAATGATTGCTGGAAAAAATAAGCCGGTGTTGTTGGCCACAGGGGCTTCTGATATGTATGATGTTACTAGAGCGGTAGAGGCAATTATTAATATAAATAGAAATATTGTCTTGATGCAGTGTAATACAAATTATACTGGCAGCTTGGAGAACTTCAAGTATATCAATTTAAATGTGCTGAAAACATTTTCTACATACTATCCTGATATGATTTTAGGTTTATCGGACCATACCCCAGGACATGCAACTGTTTTAGGAGCTATTGCTTTGGGAGCTAGAGTTATAGAGAAGCATTTTACAATTGACAATAACCTTGTAGGACCTGATCACGCATTTTCTATGAATCCTCACACTTGGCGAGAGATGGTTGATAGAAGCCGTGAATTGGAATTGGCTATGGGAAATGGTCAAAAAGTAATTGAAGGAAATGAATCTGAAACCGTTATTTTGCAAAGAAGATGTATGCGGTTTAAGCATGATATGACTAAAGGGCAGATTGTTTCAATAGATGATGTTGAAGCATTACGCCCAGCACCAGAAGGTGCAGTTTTACCATATATGATGTCAGATGTAGTAGGAGCCAAATTGAAAGAAGCTGCAAAGTCTGGTGCTGCATTAATGCTTGCCAATTTGGATATGGGAGATAAGCAATGCTAAAAGGGAAATATGTAGGTCTTAGAGCTATTGAAGAAAGTGATTTGTCTCAGCTATTGTTGTGGAGAAATCAGCCTAATTATAGAAGATTTTTTCGTGAATACAGAGAATTAAGTCAAGTCAATCAGAGAAATTGGTTTGACAGTAAAGTGCTGAATGATAAAAATACAGAAATGTTTTCTATAGTTGATGTAAAAACAGGAGAATTATTGGGAGCATGTGGTCTTTGCTATATTGATTGGATAAATCGAAATGCAGATTTTTCTATCTATATTGGCAAGGATGATTTGTATATTGATGAAAAATATGCTATAGATGCAGCTCAGCTAATGATGAAGTATGGTTTTGAAGAACTTAATTTGCATAGATTATGGGCTGAAATTTACAATTTTGATGAATTAAAAAAAATAATGTTTGATAAATTGGGATTTGTTTTAGAGGGAGTACAAAAAGATACTCATTGGACTAATGGGAAATGGTGTGATTCCATATTTTATGGATGTGTATCTTATTGCAAAAATTGAATACATAAATTAATTTGGTGGGTTGAATATTATGTATAAGTATGCTAATTATAAATACAATGGTAAATATTTAAATAATTTGGGCGATCATATTCAGATATTAGCTATAGATGAATTATATAAAAAAATGGGATTAAATATAGAAGATTTAGTTTATATTGATATGGAGGATTTAGCTACCTATAATGGAGTTAAAGTTAAATTACCAGTAGCATTTCCATTGCTTAGATATAATGATAATGGTATAGCTGGGATGTTTTCATCAAATATTGAACCTGTATTTATTGCAGTTACAATAGCAAAATGGTTTCTTGAAGAAGAAGAAGTTAGATATTTAAAAAAATATCAACCAATAGGTTGTAGAGATGAACATACATATAATTTATTGTGTTCATATGATATAGATGCATATTTAAATGGTTGCTTAACAATTACTTTACCAAAAAGAAAGAAAAGATCTACACAGAATAAAATTTATTGTATTGATATTTCAGATGAATTAAAAAATAAATTACCTAATGAAATAAAAGATAACGCGATATTTTTATCAAATACAGTTAATGGACAACTTAATGATGCTACAAATTTTGCTGAAGCTAGGTATCAAAAATATCAAGATAATGCAAGTTTGATTATAACATCATTATTACATGTATCAGCACCTTGTGTTGCATACGGTATACCAGTTGTATTAGCTCGAGATTATATATCTTATAGATTTTCGTGGTTAGATAAAATATTACCAATATATTCAGTTAATAATTATGATAAAATAGACTGGAATCCATTATCGATAGATATAGAAAATTTAAAAGATGATGTAATTGCATTGTTTATTAATCGTATGAAAGATGATAGCTTTTTTTCGAATAAAGAAAAAGTCAATAATTATTATCTTAATAGGAAAAGAAATAAATATGTAAACGAACATTTTATGAAAATTAAAAAGTATATAGATCATAATTGGATGGATAAAAACGAAATTATTAATTATAGCATATGGGGAATTACACAAGTTGCTGAAATGATAAAAAAATATATGGATGATAATTATATAAACTCAAGATTAATTAATGTATATGATAAAATAAAAGGTAAGTCATTCCAAGGTGTTTTATCAAAAGATATCTCAGAATCTAATAGTGATGAGAATATTTTTGTAACATCACAAGGTGCAATAATAGAAGCAAATAGATTGGAAAAAGATAAATATAAATTTGTCTTTGCTTATTAATTCTGTATTTATTGATTTATAAAAAAAATTACAAGTTAAAATTAAAAAACGTATAATAAAAAATCACCGAATTTGCACATTGATATTGCAGTTAGTTTTAGTAAATAAACTATTTGTTAGGTGATTATTATGACTATATATGTAGAATTAGAAAATGATAATAAATGCCAAATATTGTCTCATTATACGAGCTAAAAAAGCACTGAAAATTATTCAATTATTAAATTTCTTGCATCCTATCAAGAGAATGAATTTTGGAAATCACTTAGAAAATCATATAATTATATAAAGCATAGTGGTGCATTTCATATATATGGATTAGGAATAAAACCTAAAAAAGGGGTTATGATGTGACCCCATAAAGTTAGACCTTAAGCGTAGTAGCTATCATGCTAATGTACTTTTTTCTTATGCTGAGACGATATTTGACCGGACTTAAACCAACCCAGCTTTTGCTTAATGCGTTTTGTGTTATAGTATTAAAACCATTATTGAGCACTTATGAATAAAGATAAGGTCAGCGTCTTTAGACGCTGACCTGTATTAGCTACCTATAGGGGCGAGTAAATCACCCATTGGACGGGGAGGGCGCTGATTAACTGTTCAAGTTAATTTTACAAATGACCCATTAATTATTATATACCATATTTGTTATAGAATTCATTTCTAAGAGTTTGATTAGCGATTACCTCAGCAATTAAGTCATTTTTACCATCTTGCATTAGGCTATGTATTAGCTTTATCATACGTGATTCGCCTTGTTCCAGTCCTTTTTCCAGTCCCTGTTCAAGCCCTTTTTTTAGTCCTTGTTCAAGTCCTTGCTGGTGGCTTGATTCCATTAAAGAGTTATAATCCATTATGGTCATTTCTCGATTTAAGTACTGACGGCGCTCTTCGGTACTAGCCAAAAATTGCCGTGCTGCCTTCATAGCATTACTTATAGCTGCGTCACTCATTGCTAGTTCCTCCTTTTCTTGTTCCGTCATTTTATTAGCAAAATAATTTAACCATTTTTCCATACGAGTCATATCTTTGGCTTTTTTTGCCATCATTACGATATTTAGGTATTTCGATAAAATGCAGCTCCATATCTCGATTAAGCCTGTCTCCGGTCTTCATATTGTATATACTATACATAGAATGAGGTTCTTCTTGTGGCAGAGCATTGTAGCTTAATAAATTTATTGTTATTGCTGGTTTTAGGTTTTGATACAACCCGCCAGCTGGCAGGGAAAGCAGGTACATCCGTGACCAGTAAAAAAGCGTTCGCCGTTTCATGTTGTGTTGATTGATAACCTGTACTTCGATATCTACCTGTTCACCAGAATCCAGCACGCAGGCAACATCTACTCGGCCTAATTTATCCAAAGTGTTATCAGGTATTAATTCTGACTGACTAAAGCTCAAATCCTTAATTTCATTTGGCAAATAGCCTTCTAATACGGCATTAAGAAAATCGATGGTTATATGTTTTCGTTCCTCTCGACCAAATATAAACTTAAACAATACATCATTTAATGGATTGTAATTGAATTCATTAACGTCTAATGCAAGTATGTCTTTATTTGACATTTTTTCATCTCCTCATTAGTTTATGTAAGTAGGATTGAGCTTTTTAGCTGGGGTGATGCTGGATAATTGTCTTAATTCTGTTAGCTATATTGTACGTCATAATATGACGAAAATACAATGTTTTTCGTCAATATTTTCTCGTAAATTAACACTTTCATAAATAGTTGTTATTATCAAATCACATTGGTTTTGAGTTTTCCGTGCGATAATATTATCTCAGATGGAGGAAGGGATTTTAATGCTTACTGTTTAGCAAAGCGATGGCAGCTATAGAGTATACATTGTCTATATGCAATGTTATGAAGTATAATAATATTAAGAAGAATGGAATATTGGTTTATATGGGGGATTGATGAATGAATCAGCAGGAAATGCATGATAAAATATTGCAGTTGGTGAAGGAATATTGTGATAATTACCATAATCAAGATAAAGAATTTAGTCCAGGGGACAGGATACCTTATGCATCAAGGGTATATGATCATGAAGAAATGTGTAATTTGGTAGACAGTGCATTGGAGTTTTGGCTTACGGCAGGTCGATATGTAGATGAATTTGAAAAAAATTTAGGTAAATATCTTGGCGTAAATCATGTTTCAGTAGTAAATTCTGGTTCTTCAGCTAATTTATTAGCATTTATGAGTTTGACATCGCCATTGTTAGGTGAGCGTCAAGTTAAGCGTGGTGATGAAATTATCACCGTTGCGGCTGGTTTTCCGACCACAGTGGCTCCGATAATACAGTACGGAGCAGTTCCAGTATTTGTTGACGTAACGATTCCTCAGTATAATATTGACGTAAATAAATTGGAAGAAGCATTTTCATCGAAAACCAAGGCAGTTATGCTGGCACATACATTAGGAAATCCTTTTGATTTGAAAGCGGTTAAGGATTTTTGTGATAAACATAATTTATGGCTTATCGAAGATAATTGTGATGCATTAGGATCTATATATGATATAGATGGTGAAGATAAATTTACGGGAACGATTGGTGATATTGGAACCTCGAGTTTTTATCCACCCCATCATATGACTATGGGGGAAGGTGGTGCTGTATATACCAATAATGCAAAGCTTCACCGGATTATTCGTTCAATGCGTGATTGGGGGCGTGATTGTGTTTGTCCATCTGGTCATGATAATTTTTGTGGTCACAGGTTTGATGGGCAGTATGGTGAGTTGCCGCCAGGATATGATCATAAATATGTTTATTCACACTTTGGTTATAATCTAAAAGTTACTGATATGCAGGCAGCAATTGGTGTAGCACAGTTAAAAAAATTCCCGGCGTTTGTTGAACGCCGTCAGCATAATTTTGCTAAATTGCTGGCCGGTTTGCAATCTATTGCGGATAAGTTTATTTTGCCGGAGCCATGTCCAAATTCCAAGCCCAGCTGGTTTGGATTCTTGTTGACTTGCAAGGAAGGTATTGATAGAGAACAGGTAGTAAGGTATCTTGAAAAACATGGTGTACAAACCAGAATGCTATTTGCTGGCAATATAATTAAACATCCTTGCTTTGATGAACTGCGACAGGATAAAACAGCTTATCGAGTAGTAGGTGAGCTTAACAATACTGATAGAATTATGCGAGATACTTTTTGGATAGGCGTTTATCCAGGTATGACGGATAAAAAATTAGATTATATGATAGATGTATTAAAAAGTTCAGTAAATTAATATGTATGTGGTAATGGTATGAAAAAATGTATTGTAACAGGGGCGGCTGGCTTTGCTGGGGCTAATCTAGTAGAGTTATTGTTAAAAGAGGACTATTTTGTTTATGCGGTAGTACGCCCAAATTCGCCGCACAATTGCCGATTGCAGGCTTCGCCTAATTTGCAATTGATTCAGCAAGATATGATTGAATATGGCAAACTAGATGAAATCATCAGCGATAGCTGTGATTATGTATTTCATTTAGCTTGGCAAGGTGACAGGTATAATTTTACGGAGCAATACAGTAATGTGGCAATAACACTGGATTTATTAAAAGCAGTGCAAAGGATGGGGTGTAAACGTTTCATTGTTACAGGGTCACAGGCTGAATATGGTCCTTGTCAGAATTTAATAACAGAAGAAATTTTGCCGCAGCCAATAGATGCCTACGGCTCAGCTAAGTTGGCAACCTGTGTTCTTAGCCGTCAATTGGCTGCTGATTTGCATATTGATTGGTTATGGGGAAGAATTTTTAGCTTGTATGGCAGATTTGAGCCGCTTTCCAGGATGTTACCAGCCTTGGTAAACAATTTAAAGCAGGGTAAAAACTTTTCACTCAATACTGATGGCAGCCAGTATTGGGATTTTTTAGCAGCTAGTGATGGTGCTAAGGCAATCCTAGCGATAGCTGAAAAAGGCTACAGTGGCGAAATTTATAATATTGCTAATGGTAATTATCGACATTTACGAGAATTTACCGAGCTGATAAGGCAATATATAGCACCAGCAGCGATGATAAATTATGGACAGAATAGTTTAGATAAGGCAGTATATTCTCTGCGACCGCAAGTAACTAAAATTATAAAAGATACTGGCTGGCAGCCAAAGGTTGAATTTTTAGATGGTATTGGTAGTTATGAAGTGTGAGGTTTGTTATGAAGGCAGTAATTCTAGCAGGCGGTTATGGAACACGCATATCCGAAGAATCGCAGTATAAGCCAAAGCCGATGATAGAGGTCGGTGGGATGCCAATTCTTTGGCATATAATGAAGGAATATTCAACGTATGGTATCAATGATTTTGTAATTTGTGCTGGTTATAAACAATATATGATTAAAGAATGGTTCAACAATTATTTTTTATATACCAGTGATGTTACTTTTGATATGACCCATGGCAATCAGCTTATTTTGCATGAACAGCATTCCGAGCCTTGGCGAGTAACAGTAGTGGATACTGGTGATAAGACTATGACTGGCGGACGCATAAAAAGAATACAGAAATACGTTGGCGATGAAACTTTTTGTATGACTTATGGTGATGGTGTATGTGATGTTAATATTGCCAAGATTATTGAATTTCATCGTGCCCATGGCAAGTTGGCAACCTTGACATCGGTTTTATTGGATCAATCTAAAGGCGTGTTGAATATCGGTGGCGATAATGCAGTGCAGTCTTTTCGTGAAAAATCGAAAGAGGATAGTGCACCTATTAATGCTGGCTATATGGTGCTTGAGCCAAAAGTATTTGATTATCTTGGCGGTGATGATTGTATATTTGAACAAGCACCATTGCAGCAATTGGCAGCAGAGGGACAGCTTATGTGTTACCAGCATCGTGGCTTTTGGCAATGCATGGATACCATGCGAGAAAAGATTCAATTGGAAAATTTATGGAAACATGGTAAGGCCCCTTGGAAAGTGTGGGATAAATGAGTTTTAGACCGGATTTTTATAAGAACAAACGAGTTTTAGTAACTGGACATACTGGCTTTAAAGGAATTTGGTTATGTAAAATGCTGGAGATGTTTGGTGCTAAGGTGACAGGTTTTTCCTTGCCTTCGCCAACGAAGGAAGGCGATGCTGTATTTTGCAATTCTGGAGTCAAGAGCAATATGACTTCGATTATAGGTGACATTCGCGATCTTAAATTGCTGCAGCATACTTTTTCCATGACTAAGCCGGAGATCGTGTTTCATTTAGCAGCTCAGCCAATAGTTCTGGAGAGTTATCGCGATCCGGTTGGAACTTACAGTACCAATGTAATAGGAACAGTAAATGTTTTAGAATGTATAAGACAGACTGATAGCGTAAAATCTTTTGTTAATGTTACGACAGATAAGGTATATGAAAATAAGGAATGGGTATGGGGATATCGTGAAGATGAACCGTTGGACGGTTATGATCCCTATTCAAATAGCAAAAGCTGTTCAGAGCTGGTGACACATAGTTATAAAAAAAGTTTTTTTGCTGATGGCAAGGCAGCAATTTCTACAGCCCGGGCTGGCAATGTAATAGGTGGCGGCGACTTTTCACCTAATCGTATCATACCAGACTGTATTCGAGCAGCGTTGGCTAAAAAAATAATAGAGGTACGTAATCCATATTCAATAAGACCTTATCAGCATGTATTAGAGCCTGTTTTTGCTTATATGCTGCTCGCAGCAAAACAATATGAAAATGCGGCGTTGGCTGGCTGCTACAATGTTGGTCCTGATGAGTGCGACTGCCTTACTACGGGCAAATTAGTAAATTTGTTTTGTGATAGATGGGGGGACGTAACATGGCGAGATGTTAGTGTTGAATTACCACATGAGGCGAATTTTTTGAAGCTTGATTGCTCAAAAATAAAAGCTGTTTTAGGCTGGCAACCCAAATGGCATATTGATGAAGCTGTCGCTAGAACTGTTGAATGGACCAAGGTCTGGCAGGCTGATTCTGATATTGGCGAGCTTATGGAAAAGCAAATTAATGATTTTTTATTTGCAAGTTAAAATATAATAATTTTAATTGATATATAAGAGCTTTTGAGATTGGAGGGAAAATAAATGGAACTGAACAAGAAAGTATTGTGGTCGTTAACGTATGGTATGTATGCGATTGGAGTACATGATGCGATTCATAATCGTCCAACCGGCTGTATAGTTAATACAGTTGTGCAGATTACAAGCGATGATCCTGTAATTGCAGTAAGTATGAATAAAGCTAATTATACGTATGAAGCTATCAAAAGGACTGGTCGTTTTGCGATTTCAATATTGTCGGAACAGACCAACCCTAATGTTATAGCTAAATTGGGGTTTACCTCTGGTCGTGATACAGCTAAATTTGACAATCTGTTTGATTGGAAACTTTGTGAAAATATGCCTATCGTGACTAGCAATGCGGCTGGATGGATTATTGCCGAAGTCATTGCTATGCATGAGGTAGCAACGCACTATATTATTTTGGCGCGCGTGCTTGGTGCTGAAATTGGGCAGGGAAACCCGCCGATGACCTATAAATACTATCATGAGGTTATCAAAGGAAAAGCACCTAAAAATGCACCTACTTATCAAGCACCAGAAGAACAGAAAAACATTTGGGTATGTTCTGTTTGCGGATATATTTACGAAGGTGATTTAAATCAGGAAGCGGATGATTTTATTTGTCCGGTATGCAAAATGCCTAAATCAGTATTTAAGAAACAATGATTTGTTTAGTTTGGTGCTGAAAATTAGATTGTGGGCTTAAATACGTTCTGATGGCAATAAATTATCCCCGAATGCTTATGCAGACGGGGGTAATTTATATTATATTTTATGCAAAGTAAGCTCGGCGTTTTCTGCTTGGGCTTTTTTTATCATGGCTTTTAGCCTGTCGATATTTTTTTTATGTCTATTGATAGCAAAGCCGATGCGAGTATGTTCTTCTTCGGTAAATTCAGGATTTTCGTATGATTTTTCAATGCGTTTTAAGCGGGCTTCAACTTCAGCTAATTCATCTTGCATTGGTTTTACATGCTTTAGGGCAAAACCATAAACTGTTCGCAGCTGGTCTTCGACGTACTTGGCATAACCAGGTTCGTCGGAGACTTTTTCTAGTTCTTTGGCTATATAGTAGATGATATCAAAAGGATTTTCACCGCTATGAATCATTTTTACCAAATTCATTTTTATTTGCTGTTCGACGCCATGCGGTTGAATATTGTTGTTATTTTTTTCATCGGACATAAAAAAACTCCCTTTAAATTAAATATATGACTACTTATAATAATATAACAGAATAATGTTAAATCGTTAACTAAAAGGATGTGGACAGTTATGAAGAAAAAGCATATTTTTATTATTGCAACTGGTGGGACTATCGCGGGGAGTGCGGCAGCTGAAACCGCAACAACTGGTTATGCAGCTGGTGCTATTGGAATAAATGAGCTGCTAGCTGCAGTTCCAGAGGTAAAAAACATAGCGGATGTTTCTGGTGAAGAATTGGCAGCTATTGATAGTAAGGACATCACTCAGGACTTGCAGTTAAAACTGGTATATCGTTGTCAGGAACTTTTGGCTAGTGATAGTGTTGATGGTATAGTTATTACGCATGGTACTGATACGATGGAAGAAACTGCCTATTTGCTTAGTTTGCTTATAAGCAGTAAAAAACCAGTAGTGCTTACTGGTGCTATGCGACCAGCCACTGCTATAAGTGCGGATGGTCCGCTTAATTTATTAGATGCAGTTAGGGTAGCTATAAATGATAAAACGTTAGGTCAAGGCGTGCTTATTGTGATGAATAATCATATTGATGGTGCCCATGATGCTATAAAGAGCCATACTATGGCTGTAGATACGTTTATATCACCTAATTTTGGTTCATTAGGTGATATAAATGATGGCAAGGTAAATTTTTTGCGTCAGACAGTATATGAAAATTTACCAATTGATTTAAATAAAATAAAAAAAATAACCAAGCTTCCAGCTGTGTGCATATTGTATGCTTATGCTGGTGATAATGGTCAAATGGTGCAGGCCGCAATTGCTAGCGGTTTTAGAGGTATTATTTACGCTGGCATGGGCAATGGCAGTATTCCTAAACAAGTGGAACTGGAACTAAAAAAGGCAGTGCAAACAGGCATAATGGTTGTCCGCAGTACGCGTTGTCCGCGAGGCTGTGTTGCTAGTGCGGAAGAGTCTTATAATGAAGCTGGTTTTATTGAAGGCAATACGTTAAATCCTGCCAAGGCAAGAATTTTATTGCAGCTGGCTTTAGTGCAAGGTAAGGATAAAGAAGAAATTCAAACGTGGTTCAATAAATATTAAAATATCCAGCAAGTTATCAACAGAGTTATTCACATTTATGGGGATAACTCTGTTATTTTGTGTATAAATAACAAAGTTATGTGCATTAATTAAATTTTTTACTTTTTTTTTATAAAAAATTTGAAAAAGTGTTGACAGCAGAATGTAAAATGGTTAAAATATATTTTGTCAGTCAGCGAGACAGTGGTTAGCTGTTAGTTGATAAAAATATGCGGAAATAGCTCAGTGGTAGAGCACCACCTTGCCAAGGTGGGGGTCGCGAGTTCGAGCCTCGTTTTCCGCTCCATTGTTTGTAAGTCTTTTAGGCAATTCGGGCCCATAGCTCAGTTGGTTAGAGCAACCGGCTCATAACCGGTCGGTCCTTGGTTCGAGTCCAAGTGGGCCCACCATTTATCTAAAGACTTAACATATATTTATGACTCAGTAGCTCAGCTGGATTAGAGTATTTGACTACGAATCAAAGGGTCGGGGGTTCGAATCCCTCCTGGGTCACCATTTGAATTGATAGCCCCTGCTTAGGCAGGGGCTTTTTGTTATTTATTTCATAAAATATGAATCTTGTTCATTTTTCCTTTGCAGTCAGGTAAATTTTCGTTATAATAAAATACAGAGTTTGCAATGAAAGTTAGGGTGATACTATTATGGCGGAAAAAATTGGGCGGCGGGAACGTAAAAAGCTATTGTCGCGCAAAGCGATACTTGATGCTGCTGTGGCTGAGTTTAGCAGCAAGGGATATAAGGAAACCTCGGTGGCTGATATTATGAATGCAGCTGATCTAGGTATAGGTACATTTTATAATTATTTTCAGTCAAAAGAGGAAATCTTAATAGAACTGTTAGGGCGAATGGTACATGATGTCGATGAAGAACTGGCGGCGATGAGGGCAGTAAGAAGCCCGGCTCGGGAGCAATTGGCTGCTGGCTGTCGGATAACAGCTAAGTTTTTGGATGAAAATCGTTATGTACTGCCACTTTTTTTATCCGCAGCTGACCATTCAGGTATACCGGAGGGGTTAAAAAAGATGCCATCGAAGGTACATACATCGGGCTTTAAACCAGTATTCACTAAAATTTTAAAAGAAGGACAGGAAAATGGTGAGTTAAGACAAGATGTGCCGGCAGAATTAATAGCTGAGATGTTTCATTCGATTTATCAGGCAGCAGCTTTTAGCAAGTTGAATGTGTCATTTCAAGAAAACGTAGCTATGAAGACCAATATATTGCTTGATGGCATACAGCTAAAATAAGATAATAAATGGGATTTAGGAGAGATATAGTTCATGATTAGTGTAACGAAGCTTTTATTTGCTAGAGATTATTATGGTGATGGTTTGCGCTATACCAAGAATGCTCATGATATGAAAAATGGTGCCGCTGAAGGCATGGGACCGGTGGTGGTTT
>OIYF01000359.1_pt1 | contig 19152 bp, 12 predicted proteins | sample 1587971 | NCBI WGS metagenome assembly OIYF01 (sample SAMN03283248) | human gut metagenome | biome: human-associated habitat; material: feces | host: Homo sapiens | place: Peru | collected 2012 | reverse complement strand
GAACACAACGAGGAACTGTCCCGTAGGTCCCATACCAAAAAGGTAAACCACGAACCAGCAGGCAACCACCAGTACATTGATGAAAATGATAGATACAGTGGTGCCGATATGAGAAAAACCTATCTCGACAAAAAGATGGTGCAGATGACTCTTGTCGGGACGGAAAGGCGATACACCCTTAAAGATTCTGCCTATCATCACCCTCAACGTGTCGAAAACCGGCACACTCAGCACACTCAGACAGAAGGCTACCACGCCCATTCTCGGATGATGCCACTGAACCAAAGAGGCATTGTCTATCAGTCGCATACAGAAGATACTCATCAGCATACCCATCATCAGCGTACCGGCATCTCCGATAAACATCTTACTCTTAAGTCCGAATACATTGTGAAGGAAGAAAGGGATAAGCGCACCTGCCGAGAGGGAAGCCATGATAGACATTGTGCCTTCGAAGGAAGAACAGAACACCAGTCCGAAGCACAGACAGGCGAAGATACAATATCCGCTGCTGAGACCATCCACACCATCTATCAGATTGATGGAATTGATGATTCCGCAACAGGCGATAAAGGACAAAGGTAAGGAAACATAGACGGGCAACTGCCAGATTCCGAACACGCCATGTAGATCATTGATACTCGTCCGGTCCATCTTGATGATAAAAGCCACCATCGCCATCTGCAGAACTAACCTCAGCACGGGACTCAGTCCTATCATATCATCCAGCATACCAATATACATCATCATCGTCAGAGTAATGATGCAGGTGAACAGGGCATACGTATTAAAAAAGGTGGAAGTGGCACCCGCTCCCATCACGATACCGAAGAATACCGCCATACCTCCCATGACAGGAATCGGTGTACGCTGCAGTTTGCGTCCGTCAGGTTCATCAACCATGTTTCTGCTCTTTGCCATCCTGACGATGAAAGGATGGATAAAGGCAGTAATAGCCAAAGCTAAGACGAATGGCAAGATGATACCAAAGAGCCACAACTTAGGAGTCATGTACGCGAACATGCCGTCCGTGGAAGTTTTCAAATTTTCTAAAATGTTCATCTCTCTAATTTCTTTTACTAAAATGTTCAACTATTTTTAGCACACAATCTGTGCATATATGAGTGGTTATTTATCTTCCGAAAATCTGCCATTTAGAGTATTTCAAGAAACAATAGACAGCTTCAGCAGGGAATATCTTTCCTACTCGCCAATATACAGGGAACTGTCCGAAGGCAGTATGTAGTTTCTTCACCCATTTATTCGTATCCTTCGACAACTGCTTAGCTTTCTGCAAGGCGCCGAAATTTCCCGTTTTGAAGATGGCATCCATCAAGGTATCTGCTTTCCGGTTCCATCGAGCATCATAAAAAGGCATTTTCTTCTCAGGAAAACCGAGTTGCATCACTGCCAAGGAGGCAAAAGCCTGCCAGAACTTCATGATTCCCAAGAAATTCAAATCATCCTCAAGAACTTTCATATCTAACTTATCGAAATAAGCATTGACAAACATCATCCAGTCAGAAATCTGTCGAAGTCCCACTCCACCGGTCATGAAATGATTGAGCATGTGGGTAAAGATGAATACGGCATCAAACTGCAAGGAAGGCAGAATAAGTCCCTGTTCCACTCTCACCTCCTGATTGCGCTTGGCATTCCACTCAATCAATCTGTCAGTAACCTTCCGATTGATGATAAAACTGTACTTACCATGCAATTCCACGACAAATCCCATAGCCTGAAATTCTGCATGCGGACTCTTTTCATCCCATTTAGAAGAGTTAGAGATCATCTCCATCAGGCAACATCCTTTCAAGAATTGCTGGTCGTCGAGAATCAGCAAGTCGATATCTCCACTTTGTCGGTGAAACGGACGGAGATAGCACATTGCCACTCCCTGTCCTTTCAGCAATCTCGAATTCACATCTTTCTGTTTCAGCTTTTCCATAAGCACAAGTGCGAAATCATTCATTCGCTTGTTTGCATCCTCAATATCAGATGTTTGCGAGATTGCATTGAGGTATATTTTCTTGGAAGGTCTCAGTTCTGCCGGCAAGAAAGTCAGGGCATCTGTGACTATACCCATAGAGGTCTGCAAGTTAGCCAAATCCATGACCGCATCCCATTCCTCATCCTTCATTTTTTCCAGCAGTCGGATTTCATCCTGCAACAATCCACCCTGCTTCTTCTCCCACAATCACAATCTAATGAGTAAAAGAAAAACCTTCTGAATATCAGTCATTGCATTCATTATTTTCTCAACATTTTCTTATATATCAATCCGCGCACCCAATTTGGCATAACACGAACGGTAAAACGGATAGCAACATTCATCATCATACGAGGCAAAGAAATAAAACCCAAACAGAAGATATTCCATTGGGTGATAACCTCATCACAAGCATATTTCCATCCTCCACGTCGCATAAAAGTCTGCGGATCATAACGGAACCAGAGCAAACTCTCTTGGATGTTATACACCTGGCAACCATTCATCAGCATTTTAATCCACAGGAAATAATCTTCCGGAAAATACTTAGTCTGATATCCGCCAACCTTGAGCACTTCGCTCTTTCGGAACATAACGGTAGGATGGTTAACAGGGCATCGCTTCTTTGCATATTCACGAACCTCTTCAGGCTGCTCCGGCAATTTCCTGACCGAGGTAACATCATCTTTTGTGGTGACAAACTCATCTATCCACGAACTAATCATTCCATATTCCGGATGAGCCTCCATCACCTGCACTTGTTTTTCCATACGTTCCGGTTTGGCGATATCATCCGTATCCATACGAGCCACAATTTCGTTTTTACACTCCAGTATGCCGTCATTAAGTGCAAATCCTAACCCTCTATTCTTTTTAAACCGAACGACATGCAACTCTGGATATTTATTTTCATATTCCCTCACCACTAATTCCAGTTCTTCGCCTAACGTTCCATCTTCCACAAGGACGACGTCATTGCTCCTGCAGGTTTGTGAGAATATGGAATCCAGCGCTTCTCGCAGATGCAGAGGACTCTCCTTGAAATATAACGAAATGAGGACAGAATAATTGTTCATGATTGTATTATTTTTAAATCTATTCCGTTAACAAGTCAGAGTAAATAGCTATGTAGCCATCATAAAAGGCTTGTGGAGAATAGCTATCATTAAACTTTTCCTTTATATTAGTTTTTAATTCCTCACGACTTTGAGCCTCAACTATTTTACAGGCGAGCTGCTCTGGATGAGCCAAAGGAAAAGTAACAATCTCATTATCGTTAAAACATTCTTTGAATATATCTATATCAGAGCAAACACATTTGGTACCAAAAGCCGCAGCTTCCAACAAAGCAAGAGGAAAGCCTTCACTTTGACTCGGAATAGCAAAAATATCCATTAAAGGCAAATAACGATATGCCTCCTTTCTCGCCCCCAAGAAAAGTACTCTATCCTCCACCTGGCATTCACGACATTGCATTTTCACCAATTCTAAATCTGGTCCATCTCCTATCACCAAAAAGCGATAATGAGGTAACAAAGACAAAGCGCGGAAAACAAGACATAAGTTTTTACGCTTTAAAATCCTGCAGAAAGTACCAATCAAGTAATTGTCTTTTTTAAAGTCAAGTATGCTTTGCTCATCTTCTTTAGTCACTCCTAATTTAAAATCCACGTTTCTGGTATTATAAACATAAGCTAACCTTTTGGAATTTAGAATATGTGAATAATAAGCCATCATGTCTTTAGATAAACATACCTTCTTATCATGCCTAAGGATCGAAAGCAAAAATATCAAAGTCCCCACTCCTCCTTTCAATACGCCATAAGTTGATCGATAATCCCTCCATACATAATTGTGTATAGTTACTACAAATTTAGTATGACACTTTAAAGGCTTATGCAATAGTACATAAAGATTAGGTCTAACCTCATGAGAATGAACAATATCAAATTGCTCAAAATCAATCATGGTTTTCAGATCACCGAAATCACCGATACCGGCACTCTTTCTGGTACGCAATGAGAATACTGGCACCTGTGTTCCGGCAAGTTTGCGGCTATACAGAGCGAAGAAAGCCTGGTCGAGTTCATAAGATACCAACTCACCTGCCTTCATCTCCGGCAAATCCACGGTTCTGTTCATGCTGGTTTCCCAGAGAAGCTCGTTCTTCGCATTACGGAAAGCAACGAACTTAAACTCCAGATGGCTGCCCTCAAGATGAGCCGCATCAATATCAGCCACCCATTCATTATAGGTATGCTGAGTCATCGGAAGGATCTTCTGCACATCCCAGACACCCAAAGCTTTATCTGCACCCAACACACCCAGACGCTCACCATCGCGAAGCTGAGGAGCACGGACTATCAGACGCACAATCTTGCTGCCCGTTTCCGGCTTCATCTCCTGTGGAGCCTGATGATTGATGCAATCGGTAAAGGCACTGCTGTAGAGGTAAGCATCCTCAGGCATAGCCTTCCAATGATCGTAAAGGGTATAAGCCTCTGTCTTCCTGGCATTTACATCGAGCTGATGCTTGATTATAAGCCATTCGGTCTTGACTGCTCTTCCTTCACGTTCTACACTATAATAATAGGTATACGATTTTTCTGGTGATTCAACACACCAGTCGCATGCCCATCTTTGACCATCTGTTGTCTCGAGAGGAAGTTTCAGTTCACCTTCCTCCGTCTGAATGTTTACGACGATCCGTTCGCCGAACATTGCTTTATATTCAATATTAAACTGTACTGTCATAAGACTCTTAAAGGCTCTTGAAAATGTTATAATTTATGTTTGATGCTACAAAGGTAAGAAAAAAGAGCGAAAAACGTATCTGAAATTTGCATATTTTTTCTCACAAATTGTACAAACGTTTGCACAATCCTCACTCCGTAGAAACAATTAATTAATCGTTCATCTCATTTTATTCTGATTTCTTATCCTTGATGATACTCACAGACAGCGCACCCGCAATCAGCAGGATACCTGCCACAATCATCATATCGCTCTGATGAGAACCCACCAGACTCAGGATAGTTCCACCGCAGATGGCAGCCACAATCTGAGGAATACAGATGGTTCCGTTAAACAGACCGAGATAAGCACCCATGTGACCATATCCCTGCAAAGCATTGGTAACAAAGGTGAAAGGCATCGCCAGCATGGCTGCCCAACCGGCACCAATCATCAGGAATGGAATAAACTGCAGATACTGGTCGTGCAGGAATGGTATCAGGGCAAAGCCCACACCACCGACAATCAGACTGACAGCGTATGCCACCTTCGTATTCTTAAACTGAGGGAGAACCACAGCCCAGATAACACTACCTACCGCCTGTACGGCAAAGAGAATGCCCACCCAGTTGCCTGCCTCCTGGAATGCTTCAGAAGCAGGGTCGGTAGTATTCCATACGGTTTCAGCGATGGCTCCCGTAGAATAATTCCAGAGATAAAGGAAACCTGCCCAGCAGAAGAACTGAACCAGTCCCACCTTCCAGAAGGTAGATGGCGCCTTGCGGAGCAAAGTAATCCAACCGGCCTTGTCTTCAGAAGCCTCAGCATTAGCATTCTTCACTCCCCCTTCTTCACTCTTCGCTTCATTATATTCCGCATACTGCTGTGGATTCCACTCCTTCACCTTCATCGTGGTGTAGATGACACAGAGAATCAGGATAGCCGCACCGATATAGAACGACCAGATAACAGAATCTGGAACCACACCCTTCTCGGCATAATTCTTGATGCCCAGGAATGTAAAGAGGAATGGGAAGATATATCCGGCAACAGAACCGGCATTGCAGAGGAAACTCTGGATAGAGTAAGCCTTCGCCTTCTGTTTTTCATTTACCATATCGCCTACCAGCATCTTGAAAGGCTGCATCGCCATGTTGATACTCGTATCGAGGAACATCAGCGCTATCAGTCCGAAGAGCATCGCACCGCTTACGGTCAGTCCGAGCGAACCGGCATTTGGCAGCAGACACATCACCAGGACGGCAATCGTAGCACCCACAAAGAGATAAGGGATGCGGCGACCGAAGCGGCACCACGTCTTATCGCTCAACGTGCCCACGATAGGCTGTACCAGGATTCCCATCAGAGGAGGGAGAATCCAGAAATAACTCAAGTTGTGTGGGTCAGCACCCAACGTTGCAAAGATTCGGGAGATGTTGGCGCTCTGCAGGGCGTAGGCAATCTGTACCCCGAAAAATCCGAAGCTCAAGTTCCAGAGCTTCCAGAAACTTAAATCAGGTTTTTGTTTCATATTGTTATGTTTTTATTTTATCTAGTCGTTCCTCTCACCACGAGTCGTGTTCTCACCACTCGCTTCTCCACCTCATCTCTTGGAATGGAGCCTTCCACCTGACCAATCAGGATATTGGCAGCTTCCTCACCTACAGCTACACCTCGCTGCTCAACCGTGGTAAGCATCGGGTCGCTCGCCTTGGCACGGTCACCATTGGTAAAACCGCAGATGCTGATTTCTTCAGGCACCTTGAATCCCATGCGCTTGGCGGTATAGAGAATACCGATGGCTGTATCATCATTGATAGCAAAGAAAGCATCCGGATGATCTTCCTCTCTCAGGATATCCGGCGTTATTGCTTCGGCATTGGCACGGTCATCGCAGATCTTCACCCAGTCAGGGTTCTCCGTCAATCCATGCTTTACCAGTGCATCATGATAACCGTTATACCGGTTCTTGGAGATTTCCAAATTCATCGGCGAACCGTAGAAAGCAATCTTCTTGCAGCCCGTATCAATCATGTGGGTAACGGCGGTAAAGGCACCCATATAATCATCCACCACCACTCGAGAACAGTTCACGCCCGTACATATTCTATCATAGAAGATGAGCGGCACCCCATTCTGCAGCAGTTTTTCGAAATGATCATACTGCTTGGTATCCTTCGCCTGCGAAACGATGATGCCACAAACCTTGTTCTGATAGAAGTCCTCGCAGATGGCAACCTCTTTATCGTAACGTTCGTTACTCTGCGCCACCATCACACGGTAACCTCTGGCTCTAGCCTCTTCCTCGATACCCGAAAGCACCGACATGAAGTAATAGTGTACCACCTGAGGCACGATAACTCCAATCACCTTCATCGGCTTCACCTTATTATGTCTTAAAGCCTCACCCAGGAAGTTAGGAAAGAAGTTATTTTCACGCGCGTATTTCTGAATACGCTCCTTCTGGGCAGTACTGATACGAGAACTGTCCTTCAACGCTCGGCTCACCGTGGCAACACTTACGCCCAGGTTGCGAGCTATATCTTTCATTGTTATTGTTTCTTTATCGCCCATTGCTATTAGTTGTGCTGCAAAATTACGAAATATCCTCAATATTGGTCCGAAATCATTGACATAAATCAAGTAAATTCTGTGCAAACGTTTGCACAAAATAAATAACGGAATTAACATAAAAATAGTACAACATAAGAGAAAAGAACTTAATTTTGCACACAGAAACGACAAGTTTGTGGGCAATAAGCCCCATTCCTACCTTATATAATATAAGAAGGATGCCTGAAAGACCCCGACAAGAGCCAGAGCGGCATTTCCGAGTAGGAACGACAACAACTTAAGCCAAGAGGAATGAATAAATAATTTAAATATTATACATTAACTTAAAAATCAAGCAAATGATGAAGCAGGTAAAAATTAAATTGCCTCTCAGAGCGTTGACCCTAGCAAGCGGTCTGCTTCTGACGGTGAGTTCCTTTGCGCAGAGTAATGCAATTAAGGGACATGTGAAGGATGCTTCCGGTGAGCCTGTCATGGGTGCTACCATTACAGTGAACGGTAAGGCTGTAGGTATTACCGACATGGATGGTAACTTCTCAGTAGACGCAGCGCCAGGTGCAAACCTTACTTTCACTTATCTGGGTATGACACCACAGACAGTGAAGGCATCTAGTAACATGAACATTACGTTGAAAGATGACTCTAAGTCTTTGAACGAAGTCGTAGTCATCGGTTATGGTGCCGTTAAGAAGTCAGACCTTACAGGTTCTGTAACAGCTTTGACACCAGACTCTAAAAACAAAGGTCTTGTAGTTAATGCACAGGACATGATTTCTGGTAAAATTGCCGGTGTCAATGTGACTAGCAACTCTGGTGAGCCAGGCGTTGGTACCCAGATTCGTATTCGTGGTGGTTCGTCTTTGAACGCATCCAACGAACCATTGATCGTAATCGATGGTGTTCCTATGGATAATAATAAGGTAGGTAACACAGGTTCAAACATCCTCTCAACTATCAACCCTCAGGATATTGAATCTTTCAATGTTTTGAAGGATGCTTCTGCGACAGCTATCTATGGTTCTCGTGGTTCTAATGGTGTAATCATCATCACAACCAAGAAGGGAAGCAAGGGACAGAAGCCACAGGTAAGCTACTCTGGTTCCGTATCAATCTCTGAGAAGAAAAAAACATACGATATGATGGATGGCGATGAGTATCGCGCCTTTATCAAATCTAACTTTGCGGAGGACGATGATGCTGTCAAGGCTTTGGGTACAGCCAATACAGATTGGCAAGACCTGATTTATCGCACTGCTGTCAGCCACGACCATAACATTAGTGTAGCGGGTTCAGCTGGCAAGAACGTTCCATATCGTGTTTCTGTCGGTTACACTGGACAGGAGGGTATTCTTAAAAACTCTGATTACAAGCGTTATACAGCAGCCATCAACCTCAATCCATCTTTGTTGGACAACCACTTGACACTCAATCTCAATGCCAAGGGTATGCACTCCAAAGCAAAGAAGGCAGATACAGGTGCCATTGGTGCAGCCATCACTTTTGACCCTACGCAAAGTCCATACGACTTTACTTCTGAGAGAGACTTAGCTATGCTTGGCAGTGGTAAGCAGCAGACGCTTAATAACTTCGGTGGCTATTTCAACTGGCTTACATCTGCCAGTGGTTATAATGATTCACAATGGCCATATACTAGATTCAAGGATGCTACCAGCAACCCTTTGGCACTTCTTGAACTCGGTGGTAACGTAGAGAAAGTGAACTCTTTCATCGGTAGCGCAGACATCGACTATAAGGTACATGGATTTGAGGACTTGCGTCTCCACATGACTTTGGGTGCAGAGGTTGCTAAGGGTACTGTAACAGAAAATCAACCTACTTCATATCCTTCTACCATCTATTATGGTGGTATTACGGACAATTCCAACTTGAAGCGCAATCTCTTGTTGAGTGCATACGCTCAGTATTACAAGGACTTCAATAAGATTCACCACTTCGACCTCATGGGTGGTTATGAGTATCAGCACTTCTTCTTCCGTTACAACAACAGTTGGAAGCAGTACTATCCTTCTACCGCTCCTAATGCAGGTGAAATCTTCAAGGATACTCCTGACTATGATAAGTACGAGAACTTCCTCGTATCATTCTTCGGTCGTGCCAACTATACATTGTTGAATCGGTACTATCTCACAGTGACTGTACGTGATGATGGTTCTTCACGTTTTGCAGATCACTGGGGCTTGTTCCCTTCATTCGCATTTGCTTGGCGTGTCAATGAGGAAGGATTCCTCAAGAATGTTAAGTGGTTGAGCAACTTGAAACTTCGTCTCGGTTATGGTAAGACTGGTCAGCAGGAAGGTATCAGCAACTATATCTGGTTCAAGCAGTACAAGAAGGGTCAAAACTTCGGTCAATACCCAGTCATAGGTGATGGTAGCATCTATACTCCTCTTTACTACAATGATAAGTTGAAGTGGGAGACCACAGAAACTTACAACGCAGGTCTTGACTTTGGCTTCCTCGACAATCGCCTCAATGGTACGATTGATGTGTATAAGCGTAAGACTAAGGACTTGATTAACTCGGCTCCTGTTGCTGCACTTGCAGGTTCTGCCGATAGAGGTTTGCAGAATATTGGTTCCTTGGAGAACAAGGGTGTTGAGATCGCCTTGAATTGGGTTCCTGTCAGCACAAAGGACTGGTATTGGACGATGAGCTATAACTTCACCTATAATGACAACAAGATTACAGACTTGAATGGTGTAAGTGACAATGGCGACCCAGTTCTTATTGGTGAAAACATTGACCAGAGCAATAAGGTGTTGGCTTACCAGACAGGTTATGCAGCCAATTCGTTCTATGTATATCAGCAGTTGTATGACAAGGATGGAAAGCCAGTAGAGGGTGCAGTCGTAGATAGAAATGGTGATGGTAAAATTACAGATTCCGACCGTTATCTCTACAAGAGCGTGATGGCTCCTGTTACGATGGGCTTCTCTACAAGAGTAGAGTACAAACACTTCGACTTAGGATTCTCACTCCGTGCTAGCATTGGCAACTATGTATATAATCAGTTTGAGCAGGCACAGCGTCTGAAGACAACAGGTTCACTTTGGTGTCAGGGCTCTTTCCTTGTCAATCGCTATGTCAAGTCTTTGGGATGGATGTCTGATGCCAATAGTTCTAAGCTCAGTGACTACTTCGTACAGAATGCTTCATTCTTGAAGATGGACAATATCACCTTGGGTTATTCATTCAACAACTTGTTTAAGGCAGGTTCTTGGAAGGGAATCTCTGGCCGTGTATATGGTTCTGTCAGCAACGTATTCACAATTACCAAGTATGATGGTCTTGACCCTGAGGTTGTAAGTGGTATTGATAACAATGTCTATCCACGTCCAATCACCTTCCTTCTTGGTGTGAACTTGAATTTCTAAACAATTTAAAGAATTACGACAATGAAAAAATATATAAAGACTGTTTTTGCACCTGCTGTTGCCCTCATGTTGGGAATGGCTTCAACATCGTGCGTAAACGACCTCGACAAAGAGCCAATCAGTCCAAAGATTGACCTAGAGGTTAACAATGACGGACTTTTGAACAAATGCTATGCCAACTTCGGTATTAACGGAAATGGTAGTGGTAGCAATAGTGATGACGATTGCGATGTAAAGGGATTCTCCGACAATGGTATGACAGGTTTGGTACGTGCCATGTGGTGTCTCAACGAGTTGCCAACAGATGAGGCAACTTGTAACTGGGGTGATGGTTTGCAAGAGTTGAACTCTGCCAAATTCGATCCTTCACATCCCTGGATGAAATTGTACTTCACTCGTTTGACTTTGGGTATCACATTCTGTAACCAATATCTTGAGGTAGCAGGTGGCGAGGATGCAACAAAGACAGCAGAGTGCCGTTTCCTTCGTGCCATGCAATATTATCTCTTGATGGATGCGTACGGAAATGTACCATTCTCTGAGTCTATGGGTAAGCCTGAGCAGAAGTCACGCAAGGACATGTATGAATGGCTTGTCAATGAGTTGACTGAGATAGAGCCAAACCTCTCCGAGCCAAGAGTAAAGACTGGTAGTGACGCTGATTATGGTCGTGTTGATAAGGCTGCTTGTTGGTTGTTGCTCTCAAGACTTTATCTCAATGCTGAAGTTTATACAGGTACTGCTGAGTGGGCAAAGGCCAAAGAATATGCCAAGAAGGTAATGGATTCTCCATACGATATCAATACCACAGGTACAGCTGATGGCAAGTGGAGTGCATACCAGATGGTGTTCATGGGTGATAACGACAAGAGTTCTGCTTCTAAGGAGTTGATTTTCCCTATTGTCAACATCTCTGGAAAGACAGCAAGCTATGGTAACTCTCTCTTCCTTATTGCAGGTACATTTACTCCAACTTATAACGTTAATACAGATGACCCTAATGGTTCTAATGGCGTAGTAGGTCAGCAATGGCAAGGTTTGCACCCACGTACTGCTCTGTTGAAGAAATTCTTCCCAAACTCAGTAGCACCTGAGGTTCCTTCTTATGAGATGACCAAGAAGGCTAACGATGACCGTGCTATCTTCTGGGGTAAGGACAGACCATACGAAATTGATAATATTACTCAGGACAAGTATGGTTATGGTGTATGCAAGTTTATCAACTACAACAGTGATGGCTCTAGTCATGTCGATCCTTCTTTTGCTGATATGGATTGGCCTTTCATGCGTGCTGCTGAGGCTTACCTCAACTTTGCCGAGGCAGACGCTCGCTTGAACGGTGGCAACACTACTGCAGATGGTACAAAGGTATTGAATACACTTCGTGCTCGTGCTCATGCCACAACTCGTCCAGAGTCTTCAAGCTATTCTCTCAACGAAATCTGTGATGAATGGGCTCGTGAGTTCTATTTCGAGGGTATCCGCCGTTCTACATTGATACGTTTCAACCTCTTTGGTGGTAACACTGGTTACAACTGGGATTGGAAAGGTGGCGAGAAAGCTGGTACTAACATCGAGTCATACAAGAATGTTTATCCTATTCCTTTGACTCAGATTCAGAGTAACCGCAACTTGCATCAGAATCCTGGCTACCCAGACTAAACATTTATTCATGTAAAAATAATAAGATATGAAAAAAATATTAAAATCAGCTTTGCTGCTGATGATGGGAATGGTAATGTTCGCCGCTTGTTCCGACGACAATGACGACAATCCAACCATCACCACTCCAACGGAGTTTGTACTCAATACTCCAGCTATTGCAAGCAATAATATCGACCTTGCGCACTCTAGCACTTTGCAGCTCACTTGTTCTCAGCCAAACTATGGCTTCCCTGCTGCAACCAAGTACAATGTTCAAATATCTTTGAAAGAGGATATGAGTGATTGCGCTACCATCGATCAAAACTTCTATTCTGCAAAGGCAGATGTGGATGCTTCACTTTTGGCAGCTACGCTCACAAACCTAGAGTTGAATGCTGGTAAGACAGAGGCAGATTTCCCAATGGATATTCCTGTTTATGTTCGTATGCGTGCCGTGATGACCACTGAAACTGGTGATGAGATAGAAGGCACAGACATTCTTTCTAATGTTGTTACATTGAGTAATGTTCACTTGCTCTACGCTTTGGCTCCAGTGACAGTACCAGCTCACCTCTACGTAGTAGGTAATTTCTGCGGATGGGATTGGGGCAATAGCTTCGAGTTTATCCCTGTCTATGAACATCCTGAGATGTACTGGCGCATGGTTTGGATTGATGAATCAGGTGTGAAGATTAATACAGACAAGGCTTGGGATGGTAACGAAAAGGGATATGCTGATATTACTGTTGATGGCGACTTGAAGGATAAGATTTCATCAAATGAAGGAAACATCAGTTCTGCTACTCCAGGATGGTATCTGATGATTGTCACAGCAACTGTTGAAGGTCGTGACATCAAGTACAATGTTCAGTTCAACGAGCCAAACGTTTGGTTGACGGGTTCTTGTATCGGTGACTCTTCATATGGTGAATTGAACGAGGCTGGTAAGTTTGAGGTTCCTACTACTCAGGATGGCGACTTTGTATCTCCTGCAATTACGGATGCTTGCCCTGGTGGTGAGGATGGCGATGGCGTGCGCGTTTACGTTAAGATCCCTAATAACGAATGGTGGCACTCTGAGTTCTTATTGGTAGGTGACCAAATTTCTTACCGTGGTACTGGTGGTGACCAAAAACCTCGTCTCGCTTGCGCCGTAGGTCAGAAGATGTACTTGAACTTCTCTACAGGCAAGGGTAGCTTGAAATAATATCAGAGGGTTGGTGGTGTGAAAACCACCAACTTCCCTACAAACTTTATTCACTTAAGTAATAAACAAAATGAAAAATCTTTCGAAATATATAGCATTCGCTTTCTTGGGTATGGCAATGGCTTCATGTGGAGATGACTATAATGATTGGGCAAATCCGCAGACTAACCCACAGGAAGATGCCATAACAATACCTGGTTTGACAGCGACTGCAGCTGATGCCATTGATTTGGCAAATGTTAGCGAAGATAGTGTTAGCACCTTCACATTGAACACAGCGGTTCTTCCTGAAGGTTTCCAGTTGGCAGATGCTCGTGTGGAAGTAACACCACAAGGTGTTGAAGGAGCCACCAAGACTACCTTCAATGCGGGTATTGAAGGTCGTGCAGCAGCTGCCGATCTTAGCGACTTGGTTGTCAATGCCTATGGTAAGCGACCAACTGCTCGCACATTTGATGCTCATGTCTATTTGGATGCCGTAAAGGATGGTCAGGCTGTACTTATCGACGCTGGTAAAATCAATGTGGTAGTAACTCCTAAGGCTCCATATATTGCCAGCAATTATTATCTCGTAGGCGATATGTATGGCGAAGGAAAATGGGCACTTGCCGATTGCGTCAAGTTCAACCACTCTGATGCCGATGTATATGAGGATCCTGTATTCACCTTGATGGTAACAACGACCAAGGACAATCAGAATTGGAAGATTATTCCACAAGGAAATATTGATGCAGGTAATCCTTGGGAAATCGAAAATGATCCTAAGGGTGTCGTTGGCGTGGCTATTGACGGCGACACTTCCATGAGCGGCTCTTTGGTTACATCTATTACCAAGGAAGATGGTACGACAGTTGGACCTGGCGCAGGCAAATTGGAAAAAGCGGGTATCTATCAGATTACGATCAACATGATGGATTACACCTATGCCATCAAGCAAATATCTCCTGAATATTACCTTGTAGGTAAATTGCAGGGCTGGTCAGATAAACCTGAAGGCAAGACCTGTCTCATGTATGCAGAGACTCCTATGGTTCAGAGCTATACCACTCAGTGGAACGCCGATGCCAACCTGAAGATTTGGTTGGGTAGCGATTGGGGAACTTGGAGCAGTGCCTATGGTAGTGCAACAATGGCTGATGCCAATACCCCAACAGGTAGCTTAAAATCTGACAACAATGCTGGTGCTATCATTTGCCCAGAACCAGGTGCATTCTACACATTTAAGGTAGATTTTTCTACCATGACTTACTCTTGGACTAAGCTTAAGAATCAGAATCCTACTGAATTCGAACATGTCAGTCTTATCGGAGTTGGTGGCAAATGGAATGACGGTGATGACATTGACATGACACAGGTTACTCCTCACAACTGGTTTATCGAAACAACTCTCCCTGTAGGTGGTTTAAAGATTCGTGGTGATCATGCTTGGAATAAAGGTGGAAACTGGGGCTACACAAAAGATCAGGAGTTCACTTCTACAGGTAAGTTGTTCAACGATGGTGGCAGCTCAGATATCAAGATTGCAACTGCAGGTAAGTATCGTATCTTCTTCAACGATATTACTAACGAGTATGCTATCATTGCTGTTGCAGAATAAGCATTTATTTTAATAATACATTATAGGCGGCTCTCAATTCCGGGAGCCGCCTATTTTTTTTCGTTCTCTTCCCCCTTTTCAAGTATTTTTTCCCTAAAACCTTGGAAGTTACGAGGAAAAGTCGTATCTTTGCAGAAGAAAAGCTGCACTCGGCAAATTGAAAGCAAGCTTTCTTTGCGCTCGTTTGCATTTTCTTTGCAGAAGAAAAGCTGCACTCGGCAAATTGAAAGCAAGCTTTCTTTGCGCTCGTTTACATTTTCTTTGCCACCAAATAGCTTAAAAAAAATTTTTCGTTTATGTAAAACTTGGGTTAAAGATAATGAATCTGTGTGAATCTGTGAAATCTGTGGGAGTTTTTTTATGCCCTGGGCTAGTAGCTTCAGCCTTTACCTTTCCGCAGTAATGCTGTGTGAAGTATTTTTGCTTATTCCGTTGCCTGTACATCAGAGGCGGCTTTAGGAGATAATTATTATTAAAAAACTAGAAAACATTTGGCGGTCTCGTTTTTTATTGCGTAATTTGCGTTGCGTAAAAAGCGCAATGAACGTTTGTATAATGAATGATAACAAGATATGGCAAGATTGAACAATCCTTTTGTGGTATATGGCTATAAGGGCGCAGAGTATTTCTGCGACCGCCAGAAAGAGACTGAGAAGATGATTTCTTCGCTGCATAATGAGCGTAACATCACGTTGGTTGCCCCACGCCGTATGGGTAAGACGGGATTAATTCATCATGTCTTCCATCAGATGGAGGAGCAATACGCGGAAGTGAAGTGTTTCTATCTCGACATCTTTGCCACCAAGAATCTGGAGCAGATGGTGCAACTGATGGCTTCTGAAATCATCGGAAAGCTGGATACTGTTTCCCAATCAGCCCTTCGGAAGGTACAGGAATTCTTCAGCAGCTGGCGTCCTACTCTGACGATAGATGAATTGACAGGCATTCCTTCTTTTTCTTTAGACTTGAAACCGAGTGAAGGGAAGGAGAGTTTGAAGCGAATCTTTGAGTATTTGAAGCAATCGGGAAAGCGATGCTACATAGCCATTGATGAGTTTCAGCAGATATTAAGTTATCCGGAGGATGGGGTTGAGGCGATGATCCGTTCTTATATCCAGTTCTTACCGAATGTATATTTCGTGTTTTCGGGCAGTCAGCAGCACATGATGCAGGAGATGTTTCTGTCGGCAAACCGTCCTTTCTTCCAGAGTTCGCTGGTGTTGTCTTTGCCTTGCATCGGGGAGCAGGTGTATCGGGAGTTTGCCAATCGCTTGTTGGCATCTCAGCACAGGTCGATAGATGAATCTACCTTTTCTTATATTTATCAGCAGTCTGATCGTGTAACCTGGTATGTGCAGTCGATATTGCATGGCATCTACGAGCATGCTTCTTCCGAGATTACGAAGTCTCTGGTAGATGAGGTGATTCTGGAGCTGATAGAGGAGCAGGCGATGACTTATCAGAACTATTGTGCCTGGCTAACCGAGAACCAGCAGATGCTTTTGGGGGCGATAGCTCGTGAGCATTTGGTATCTTCGCCGTTAAGCCAGCAGTTTATCAGTACCCACCATCTTCCAGCCACGAGCAGTGTAAAGACGGCGTTGAAGGCATTGGTGGATAAGCAGTTGGTAAGCAAGACTCCGACTGGCTATCTGGTTAGCGACCGCTTCTTTGCAAAATGGCTGGAAAGAGGAGGAATCATAGCTAACTGAGGAAATGAAAATTACGTCCCGATGCAGCATTTGCTACGTCCCGACGTAGCAAAAGATACGTCGGGACGTAATTTCAGAAGCGTCCTGGCTCCTATCAAAAGAGCCTCTTTCGCATCATGTACGTCATTGTACAAGTTCATACGTTTCATTGAGACGACGGATACGACTGCGCTGGGTTAAAGATACGACTGCGCTGGGTGACGGATTCGACTGCGTTGGGTGGAAGATTCGACTTCGTTGGGTGGAAGAGTCAATTTCGTTGGCTGAATGAAGTGGCTGAAGTAGCAGAATGAAGCACTTGAAGTAGCTGAATGAAGTACTTGAATGAGGCGATTGATGTTGCTGATTTTTCAACTATAAGTTGAATAGCGGTTACCACCTCTGCCGTTTGAGGTCACAAATTGTGACCTCAAACATTCAGCGCAAAAAAAATATCTGCGTCATCTGCGAAATCTGCGTGACCTTATATCTTCTGGGCCTTCAGTCCGGTTCAGGCTTGTTCCTTCAATTTCTGGATTTCCTCCAGCGGAAGTTCGGTGGCTGTTGCTACTTGCTCATCAGAAAGACCCATTGACAAAAGGCGGCGAGCTGTGGCTAGCTTTTCTTTTTCCATCCCTTTCGCCATACCTTCCTCACGCCCCTTTTCCAAAGCCGTATCTATGGAGTTCTTGACATCACGATACGCCTTCAAACTATCTGCCTCCTTTACTGGTTCAAATAAGTCTTTATATCCAAAGAAGATGTTCCCATCTGCGGTTTTTGCGGAGATGACAATTCCTACGAAAGGATTGTTCTCAACTTCAATCACTTCGCCCTGTGTCCAGTCTTTGGCATGTGTCAAGTCTGGAGATATTAATACTTTGTCGCCTGTTCTCATAATCATAAAAATATAAATGTTGTACTTATTCGGTGCAAAGATACGACTTTTCCTCATAACTTCCAAGGTTTTAGGGAAAAAATACTTGAAAAGGATGGGGAGAAAGAAAAAAATAGGCGACTCCCGGAATTGAGAGCCGCCTATTGATGATGAATTATCTCTTTATGAATTTTTTCATTTCGTTGAGAGATGGAAGGGCTTTGCCTGTAGCGTTGTCGAAGAGTCCTCGGTTTAACCAACTTTTGATTTGAGAGTTACCTGATGCGTTTTCTTCAGGAAACCACCAGAAAAGGCCTGTTACTTGTGGATGTTTGTTGAGTTCTTCCACTAAGTCCTTTGTGAATTGGGTTTGACCATCTACACTAATGGGATAGAACTCAGAAAACTCATTGGAATTCTTTGTCCACTTGTCGTTCTTATGAGAGTAGTAAGCAGCAGCTTCTACTATCATAACTTCCTTGTTAGGGTAACGCTTGGCAAGATTGTTGAGCGTATTGTGAAGTACAGGGATGCGGTCGTGCCACATCGGGTAGTAACTTAATCCGATGATGTCGTAGTCAAGATTGGCTGCTGTCAAGCGGTCGTAGAACGCCTTGGTATTCTCCCATTTTCCTGCTTGCTCTGTATGGATAATGATTTTTGCCTTAGGACAGATTTCTCGGCAAGCTTTGCAACCTTCTTTCAGCATGGTTAGGAACTCCTGCCATTTGGTATCCTCAGTAGGTACCGTCTTTGCTGTTGGCCAAAGCATACCAAAACTAATTTCATTGCCCACTTGTATCAGTTCTGGCTCAGCTCCAGCTTGTTTCATGGCGATGAGGCTTCGCTTGGTGTATTGATATACACTGTCGGCTAGGGCTTCAGCAGACGCTCCCTTCCAGGATGCTGGTGTAAATTGCTTACCAGGGTCTGCCCAGGTATCGCTGTAGTGGAAGTCAAGCATGAGTTGGAAACCTGCCTTCTTGATGCGTTTACCTAGTTTTTCCACATAATTGAGGTCTTGGCAAACACCTTCGCCCTTGTGCTCTCCTGGTGCTTGGCTAGGGTCAACGAAGAGGCGAAGTCGCATAGCGTTCCAACCTTCCTTCTTGAAAAGTTTGAGCGCATTTATCTTCTTGCCGTTGGCATCACGGTATATGGTGCCGGCTTGTTCGTACTTTGGAAGCATGGAGATATCGCCACCCAGTAAGCGTTGTTGGGCAAATGTAGTCAAAGAGCCTATGACAAAGAGGGTTGATAATATGATTTTTCTCATGTGTTGTCATATAAAACAATGGCGGCTTCTCTTGCGAAAAGCCGCCATCTGAACGATGTATTTGTAATGATGAAACAAATTCTTACTGAACCTTAGCGGCACCTGTAGTGAAGTTCAAATATGCTTTCTGACCTTCGCTGACATTCAGGCGAGCTTGGTCGCCACCCC
>OIYF01000347.1_pt1 | contig 19536 bp, 19 predicted proteins | sample 1587971 | NCBI WGS metagenome assembly OIYF01 (sample SAMN03283248) | human gut metagenome | biome: human-associated habitat; material: feces | host: Homo sapiens | place: Peru | collected 2012 | reverse complement strand
TGTAGGATCTGTATATTTCAGCGGATTAGAAATAACATAACAATACGTTGACACATTGGAATATTTTTCCTCTTTGGGATCTATAGAAAGCCAAAGACTCAACCTCGGATCATAGTATCTCGCCCCATAGTAATACAATCCTGTCTCCTCATCGAATTCCTTCGCATTGAAAAGATAAGGTGTATTCCAAATGTTGTTGCGTTCCTCAAATTCGAAGGCATCGCGCACGATGGCACCAAGACTGATGAGCGCATTGCTTACGTCACCTGCCGAGAGGGAGGTTTCGCGCACGATACGGTCAACTACCATCTTGTTTGTCAGATGTTGTTGTGACACAGGCTGGGCGAAGTACACCGTCTGCCCCTTACGCTTGCCAATAGGCTGCGTCTTTGATTTTACTTCAAACTCTATCATACTTTTAATTGTCTATGGTTATCAATTATTTAACGTTGTTTTTTCCTATTTCTTGCCCTCTCCGTTTAATACCCATATAAGGGTAATGATGAACACCCTTATAAGGGTATTGGTCGTTACCCCTGTATGGGTAACGGGACATAACGTTTTTTAATCAATACATAGGCAACTTTCCACTTTTTTTTAATATAGCATTAATCATATTTCTGAATTCTTCGTTTACTTCGTATATTCCATTCTGACAGTATATATAAAACATTCCTAAATAATATGTATTCAAGATTTGCTCGTTCAAATAGAATATAATTTTTGCTCGAACATTTATAGAAGGATGTATTTCACTTGTTTTTTTTAAGAGAATTTATAGTGTCGAAGAATTTGGAAAATTTCATATCTGACACCACGATTATACTATCAAGCGAATGACTGATTAATCCCTTGTCAAACAACTCTGGAGTAATATCAAAAATTGTTCTTAGGTCAGCTTGGGTGTAAACAATTTTGAGCTTGATATTACAAGCACTCAATGTATTAAAACCAAGTAACCATATACCAAAAACAATCAAGCATTTAATACTATTTGTTATCTGTCTCATTATTGTCATTATTTGGATTTACATTTTTAGACTTGGGTACAGATATAACTATTTCATCCATTACAAATGGATTCTTTGGAATTTTCCCATCTTTTGCTTCTGTCGTAGTTGGCGATTTAGTTATATATGGGATGCCGATGTGGTCTGTACGTGTAACCTCTACTGCACTGATTTCACCAAGTGCTAAAGCTGTTTTCTGTTCGGATCCTGTTATAACTCTCATTTCCTCTTTATCATTATAATCGGGATCAAGAGTTTTAGAGTCTTGTGCAAATTTATCAGGATTTTTGAGATATTGGAGTGTATGATCCGCTTCATGGTTTAATACAGCCGCAGGTGACATTTTTTTGTCAGAACTTGTAAGCACTCCCATGTTAGGATCCCAATAAATAGTTTTTTTCGTCTTGCTGAAAGCAGAAGCCTCACCAACTCTTTCTGTAATATAAATAATTGTAGAACTTTTATCTATCTGGGCTATGATACCATCTGCATTATGCTCATGTAAATACATAATAGCTGCACGAAATTTTTGTTTAAATGCTTCCGTTGTTCCTGAGGCAAATAGAAGTTTTCTTCCATCTGAATCTATGAACTTGATAGGGTTGTTTGCCGCATAGCAATAAGTGCTAATATTTGGGTATTTCTCTTGCAAAGGATCCACACTCATCCACAAGCTCAACCTCGGCTCATAGTACCTCGCACCATAGTAGTACATGCCCGTCTCCTCATCAAATTCCTTGGCATTGAAAAGATAAGGTGTAATTCCAAATGTTGTTGCGTTCCTCAACAAAGACTTCACCGAAAGGCACATACTCAATATGCTGCACCACCTCGCCGTCAAGGTTGGTGATGTAACTACTGCTACCCAAATGGTCTGGGTGGTAGTAGAACTGCATCGTCTCGTATGCGTCGCCCTCTTGGAAGTTATTCTTTGCAGCTCTCGACAAAGCTCGTGCCTGCGCAGCTTCCAAGCTGCCGTCATTGCAGCAGAAGCCCTTACCATCGACATAATCGTTGTTGTCATCGCCATTGTACGGTACTGCAAAGGTTGCCTCCTTTTTTCTATTTTATCTGTCATATTTATATTCATTTTTCCAATATCACAAATAGTGACTTTGAACATTACCATATTTAACAGCATTCAAAGGTAGTGCTTTTAGCCTTTAAGCCACTATTGCACAACCCCTTTTTTGAAAAGAACGTAAAATCAATAGTATTATTGCGGTGATTGTACTTCGATTAACATAAAGCACTAAAGCAGCCAAAGGAGGGCAAGAGCAAGGAAGCCGTGGAGACCAACAAGGACCTCGAGCAGTTGTTGCTTTCCATCCAAAAGGCTTTCGATGTGCTTGTGGAAAAGAGAACGGACTTACCTATTCCTACCATTCGGGACGACACTCGTTCGCCAGCCTCATTACGCTTGAGGCAGGTGTGCTGATAAGCTTGAAGAATATACGGCAGCTTTAAGCAACAAGATTGATTTGGATTCTGTAGCGGGAACATATTGCGGTGTGTTACCGCCTGATGTTGAGACAACACTAACATTAAATGCTGACGGAACCTATTTGTTGACACGGACATTCAAAGAAAAGCAGAACGAGCGGGAAAAGTTAAGAGGTGTTTTCCAAATGCTTGACGGCAATGTCTTGATGCTTGTGCATCCTTCGAGTGGGGACAATATATTTTATAAGGTGAGGGAGGATAAAAGTGTTGTTTTGCTGGATTCGTTTGGTAATAAACCCAAAAATGAGGATAGGAAGAATTATACACTGAGAAAGAAATAATGAAGTGCAAATTAACTGTGTTAAACTATAATGGTTATAGTTTGACACAGTTTGTATTACACTGTCTGAATTTGCGCTCATCCATGCCGAACTCGTTATATCCATCATTCATCACATGGCATCCATATATTCTCTAAGACTTAAATCTTCCTTCATTCCATATCTACCAAAAAGTCCATATTCAACACCATAAATTTTATTATTAACTATTTGTACAAAAACTGCATTGAATTCACATTTTAATATAAAATTTGATTCATCTCTAAGTCGTGAATGATATTTGATTGCTTCGGTATTTATAAATATACACACGTTAGACTTATCGGCATAGTCTAATACCCTTTTATCCCATAATCCAATTTTTTTAAATAGTCCATCCAAGGAATCACCTACAAATAAATTTTTATTAGGATTTACAATGTTATTCCTAACAATTCCTCGAGATAAGTTATATTTTGGGGAGGTAATGGAATTTCTTTCGTATATTAAGGTATCCCCTTCTGCAACAACATATGCACGGAATGGAATATCAGTGCAGTATACGATGCTTGCCTGGCTAAAATCTTGAGCAAGCCTCTCCTTTGTCGTTGAATATAAAGGGGTGTCAAACAATAACTCACTATCTGTAACAATGATTAGCGTGTCATTTACTTTTATACACAAATAATTTTTATTCGGATTATTAAACATAGACCACAATCGAACTCCGCGATAGATAGTATTTTCCCTTGCAAAATTTGTCGATATTGAATCTAACATATCAATATGATGTTTTGTTCCATATATCGCATTAAATCGTGAACATAATTGTGTTATGCAACAAACCATAGCTATCACTAATATAAACTTATTAATAGTTGTAAAATTACCTATTATTAAAATAAATCCACTTGCCACATTGTACACAATATGGCAAATTTACCGTGTCCAGCGCTTCTTGAGAATGGACGCATGAGGCAAATAAACAAAATGCCAATAAACTGAAGAGTATTTTCATAAGCAACAATTCTTTTTATTTACTTCAACTCAAAGGTTGCCATAAGCAGCACCTTATTGCCATCTATGTTATCTTCGTAGAAGAAGCGATAGACGCCTGGCTTGTTTGGCAGAATATCGGGAAAAAGATGGGCCGTGATGGTGCCGCTTTGACCATCGCTTAAAACATGACCGATGGCCGTGAACGAGCAATCGGTGGGCACAACAAACCAATTGCCATCCGCTCCTTGGGCTGTGATGCTATATGCTTCGCCATACACAAATTCCTCGCCACTATGGTTGGTAATCGTGAATCTGATTTCCGTGGTGCCCAATGGATAGGAAGGCTTCTCCGCCTTGAGGGAGATGCCTTGGTAGGTGCTCACGCCTTCCCTGTTGTCGATGATAGGGTCCAACTTGCCCTCAAACCTGATGGCGGGCGAGTTGTAAATCTGCCTACGAAACTCCAGCTGCTTCTCCTTCGTGTTCCAACGGAGCGCAACATCAATGGAGTTGGATCCCATTCCAAATCCAACAACATTTCGCAAGGCCGGGGTCTTGTCTTCCGACAGGAACTTCCGCTCAAGTATCCGCATAATGGCGTTCAGTTCCCTATGCGAATATTTACGCGCCGAAGCCTTGCGATAGGTTCTCTTCTTGCTCTTGACAACTCTCTTTTTGCTAATGGTCGCTACCTTCTTTTGTTGAGCGGCAAATGACTGTTTGCAAGCAGCAAAAGCTGTTTGCATTGAAAGGAACATTGTCAATCCTAATATTATTGCATTGAGGAGTTTTGGCTTCAGTCTCATAGTTATCAGCAATTAATAATTTAACATGTAGAGAGATATGAACTCTTATAGTATATTTCTTTTCTTATGAGAAAAGTTCAATTTATTTTGCAAATATTATATTTTAGTTTATCCACAAAATGATGTTATGATATTATTTTGTCTCTCATAATCTCTTCAATCATTGCGTTCCTTTTTGTCCGTGATAAGTTCTTTCATATCCACAGACAAGAACTGTGCAATTTCAAGAAGTGTGGTAAGGTTGGGTTGAGAACGGTTGCATACGTAAGCATTGACCGTACTGAAACTCCTTCCTAACTTCTTTGCAAGCCATGTTTGGCTTATCCCTTTGTCCTCTAAGACTGCTCTTATGCGATTTATCTTCATGTTTTTATCGTTTTTACGCTACAAAAATAATATTTTATCGTGATAATCCATCCAAATCCCTTGAAAATCTGCTGTATTCCGTCGTAATTTAGACAAAATAGAAATATAATCTGCAAAAATGGGACTAAGCAATTGGTTTCCCAATATGGCAAGATACATATATGCGTTCATAAATATTTGTTCTATTTGCCATGTTCTTAAAATGTCAAAATCGGAAAATTACCATTGTTTTTCGTGTTAATTTTTGTTTTCTCATGCTTTCAATGTTGGGTTTCTTGGTTTTGTTGTTCCTAATTTGTTTCTTTTGCCATTTTATCTTCACAATTAGTATTGATTATCAGTATATTACGAGCAATCAGTAAGATTGCAAGAAAAGAATTATATTTTTACAATCAAAACCTCTTCTACTTATATTTATTAATTTTTAGGTTGTACTATATATTTGAAAATGCAATCAAAAACTCCAGACAAGAAAAATTCTATGAGTCTTTGATTGCATTTTTTTATAGAACGCTTACAGCATATTATGTATAATACCTCTCAAGGCAAAAGGTTTTATGAAAAACTTTACCAAAAGAGAGTATGTTATAATTCCCCAAACTATGGATAATGGAAGAACCACGAAAAAACACCAATCAGGAATCTTATAATTATAACCATTCCCTTCGAATTTTTTATTTATCAACCATATTTTTTTGTTAGGGAAAAATCTTAAATAAGAGTATATTAATATCATTAGTAGATAAATGGATAACAAATATCCATAATTTCTATGGTATGAATCCCTTAATAGTTCGCACAAAAATAATGCGAATGGGGAAAAGAGAAACGCAAAGACCATTGCCATATACAATGGGCTAAGAAACTTTGCGGACTCTCTTTTTTTGTTATAAGCCCAATATACTCTATAAAATATATAATCTATCATATTACCATTCTAATAATACATAAAGTATTCCTTTCTTTTTGTATTTTTGTCCCAATCATTACATTATCTCCAGCAAATCTTGACTTTTGGCCCATACCAAATGTAGAGCCACAGCATGATGGTGATGACGAGACAAACGATTGACGACCAATGGCTTGGGTCGGAGAGGCATTTGAAATAAAAATTGAACAGACCATGGAAGCAGGCCACCAGTATAAGAGAATGCGTATCACGGATAAGCTTGTCAAGACCAAAAGAAGCAAGGAGCAACAAGGCAAAGAAGCCCACATCCCCTATTTGCCATGCTCTGCAATGCCAAAAGAACCAAAGCAAAGTGGTGAGCAGCAGTCGGTGAATGATTTTGCAGCTAATTAGTTCGCTATAAAGGTATCCACGCCAGCCCACCTCTTCGAAGAAGGCATAGAGCAGATATACAAACAATAACCACAAACAGAGTCCAATCTCCTTGTAATCAACAATGCCAAACAGAACAAAAGGCACCGCCAATGTGAGGATGCTCTTGGTGACCGATGTACCAAAAAGAGATGTCTTCATTTTTCTTCGAAGCGCCAAGATAACGACAATCGCGCCTATGAGTGGACTCAAGCCACCTACGAAATCCCATAATTTGACGTGGGATGGGTCTATGGTCTCAAAGCGGGTTGAGACGACTCTTATTAATACCGCCAGAACATAGAAAAGCATGATGCTCCATGTCCGCTTCTGTTTTAATATGGATGATATCTTCATTTAGATGGGATATTTGGTTCAAAGTTATATTATTTTTTCTTAAATCGAGCGGAATGTATGGGATTTTGTTGTCTTTATTGTCTGTTGTCATTTTATCAGTCTATATTATCTTCCCAGAGAAGGTCCGTCACTTCTACTTCAAGCGGTGCAGAAAGCTCTGTCAAGGCTTATTCTTTCATTTTGCAAAGATAATCATTTTTTCTGAGAATCTATCCTTTTTCTGCTGTTTTTTCTCTTTTTTCGCTCCCACGATTGTCGCATTCGGTTCCACGTTTGTCGCATTCGCTTCCACGTTTGTCACATTCGGTCCCGCGTTTGTCGCATTCGCTCCCATGATTCTGTTGTCATATTCCTCTTTCGAATGTTTGTCCCACACACCCTACCTGTAGGGGCAGAAGCTTTAAAAAAATGCCTGGAGTTTTAAAGCTTTTGCCCTTACAGGGCGCGTTGCTAATTGCCTTATACCCAGGGCGTTGCCCTGGGCTGTGAGCTTCTGCCCCTTCAGGGCGTGCTGCTTGCGTCTTTTGTCCTGCTAATTGCCTTATACCCAGGGCGTTGCCATGGGCTGTGAGCTTCTGCCCCTTCAGGGCGTGCTGCTTGCGTCTTTTGTCCTGCTAATTGCTTTATACCCAGGGTGTTGCCCTGGGCTGAGAGCTTCTGCCCCCTTCAGGGCGTGCTCCTTGCGTCTTTTGCAAGAAAAAGCGTTCACATTTTGGGCTTTTCTGTCACAAAGGGTTCACCGTTTTACGCTATTTGTGACGTTTTGGTGAATACCTGTGAAGGGAGGGTTCACGCCATGAATCCCCTCTGTTTATCGGGCTTCCGGCGCAGATGTGAAGGGTGAACCCTCGTTTCTTGCTTTATACGCATACGCGAAAGAAAATAAATAAAGAAAGAAAACAGCAGTATGGGTAATGCCATTAAAACATATAAAAGAATATATATATATTATTATAGACGTTCACGGTGTCACTCTGTGGTCTCGCCCGATAGGTTATTCAGACCAGCCAATGACTAACAGAGATTTCCCGGTAAGTCATTGAACCGTCTCAGTGACTTATCGGGAAATGGTAACTATTATGCTGAACTCAACAGTCGCAAATAAGCGCTACACACCCTGAAAAACTGCCATTATGTGTTTGGTGCGAAAAGAAAATTTGACAAAAAATCGGGAAAATGCGCATAATTCATGAATAAACATGAAGAAAATCGCGAAAACGATGTAAAAGAAAACGAAAAAAGTGGAGAAATGAGGGGATTTGCTGGGCCCAAAACAGGGGATGCTGGGCCCAAAACAGGGGATGCGGGGCTAAAAACAGGGGATTTGGGCACTCCCCAAAAAAGTGCATCCCCTGTGGATGCACTTCGCAAAACCCGACCAAATCCACAACACAAAAAGTGGATGGAAACAGAAAATACTACCCTTTTTGAACAGTTATTACTACCAAAACTGCTGCCGTGCCGATTCATTTCAACATTTATATATAAACAACGCGAGAAAATGGTATAAAGTATTAATAATAAGGGGGATGCGAGAAAAATGGATTAGAAAAAGTGCTTCAAATCCCCTATTTTTGTTTTTTGGTCGGCATAACGGCAGTATTGGCAGAGGGCAAAAAAACTTTCTTGAAAATGCGGATTTCTCTTAATTTCTTTTGTGTTACGATATTTTTTGTGTATCTTTGCAAGATAAACTGATAAAGAAATAAATGAGAAAACGATTCATCCACATATTATGGGCTTTGTTGGGTACAGGCATTCTGCTCTGTATCCTGGGCTTTGCAGCCGTTTGGAATGGTTTGATAGGCTATATGCCCGAGATAGAGGACTTGCAGAACCCCATCAACCGCTTTGCCACACAGGTGTATTCATCTGACGGCAAGGTGTTGGGAACCTGGAACCTGAACAAGGAGAACAGAATCGTGATCCCTTACGACAAAATGTCGCCCCACCTCGTAGAGGCACTCGTTGCCACAGAGGACGAGCGCTTCTATGAGCACTCAGGCATCGACTTCCGTGCCCTGGGCCGAGCCATCGTGAAGCGAGGACTCATGGGACAAGCCAATGCCGGAGGAGGCTCCACCATCACCCAGCAGTTGGCGAAGCAGTTGTATAGCGAGACAGCCAGCAGCACCGTGCAGCGCTTCTTCCAGAAACCCATAGAGTGGGTGATAGCCGTCAAGCTGGAGCGCTATTACACCAAGCAGGAGATCATCGCCCTCTATCTCAACTACTTCGACTTCCTACACAATGCGGTGGGCATCAAGACCGCTGCCAACACTTACTTCAACAAAGAGCCCAAAGACCTGACGGTGTGCGAGGCAGCCACCCTCATCGGACTCTGCAAGAACCCCTCGCTCTTCAACCCCGTGCGCTATCCCGACCGCTGCCGGGAACGAAGAAACGTGGTGTTGCAGCAGATGGTGAAGGCAGGCTATATGGACCGCTCGGAGTACGCCAAGTATTCTGCCGAACCCCTTACCCTCGACTTCCACCGTACCGACCATAAGGACGGCACAGCCACCTATCTGCGCGAGTTCCTCCGTCAGTATATGACCGCCAAGCGCCCCGTGCGCTCCGACTATCCTTCGTGGAACAGAGTGCAGTTTGTCATCGACTCGATAGCCTGGGACACAGATCCCCTCTATGGCTGGTGCAACAAGAACTTCAAGAAGGACGGCACACCCTATAACGTCTATGCCGACGGTCTGAGAGTGTTCACCACGATAGACAGCCGTATGCAGAAATATGCCGAGGAGGCAGTCTACAAGCATGTGGCAGGCTATCTGCAGCCCGCCTTCGACCGTGAGAACAAGCCCAAGCCCAGTGCTCCCTTCTCCGACAAGCTGACGCCCAATCAGATACGCTCCATCCTGAACCGATCCATCACCCAGAGCGAGCGCTACCGCACCATGAAGGCGGCAGGCTATTCGCCCGAGGAGATACACGACGCCTTCAGAAAGAAGGTGGAGATGACCGTCTTTACCTATCATGGCGACATCGACACCCTGATGAGTCCGCTCGACTCCATACGCTACTACAAGGGTTTCCTGCGTTCGGGTTTCATGAGCATGGATCCCAAGACGGGAGCCGTGAAAGCCTATGTGGGCGGTCTCGACTATACACACTTCATGTACGACATGGTGAGCCTGGGACGCCGACAGGTGGGTTCCACCATCAAGCCATTCCTCTACAGTCTGGCGATGGAGAACGGATTCACTCCCTGCGACATGGCGCCCAACCGTCAGCAGACCTATATCGTGGCAGGCAGACCCTGGACACCCCGCAACGCCAACCATTCGCGCTATGGACAGATGGTTCCGCTGAAGTGGGGTCTGGCACAGAGTAACAACTGGATCAGCGCTTATCTGATGAGCAAGCTGAACCCACAGCAGTTTGTGCAGCTACTGCGCGATTACGGCATCAACAATCCCGACATCCATGCCTCGATGAGTCTCTGTCTGGGTCCTTGCGAGGTGAGTGTGTCGGAGATGGTGAGCGCCTATACCGCCTTTGCCAACCACGGCATCAGGACCTCGCCGCTCTTTGTGAGCCGCATCGAGGACAACGAAGGCAACACGATAGCCACCTTCCAGCCCCGCATGAGCGAGGTGATCAGCGCCGACAACGCCATGAAGATGCTTACCATGCTGATGGGCGTGGTAGACCAGGGTACGGCGGGACGACTGAGATACCGTTACAACATGGAGGGACAGATAGGAGCGAAGACGGGAACCACCAACAACAACAGCGACGGATGGTTCATTGGCTTCACACCGCAGTTGGTGACAGGCTGCTGGGTGGGAGGCGAGGACCGCGACATCCACTTCGACTCCATGAGTATGGGACAGGGAGCCACGATGGCGCTCCCTATCTGGGCCATCTTCATGAAGAAGGTTTATGCCGACCCAACGCTGGGCTTCAGTCCGATGGAGAAGTTTGACATTCCTGCTGACTATAATCCCTGTGCGAGTCAGACGGAAGATGAATTCGGTGAAGAAGGCATCGATGAAGTTTTTGAATAAGCAAGCATCCTGCAATGATGGCAATATAGATGAGGCCTAATTGCAGGATGCTTATTTTTATCCCCTCTATGCAGGCTCCCGGCAGCATGACTATCAGCTGCAGGGCATGCTGGGTGGCAGAGGTGGTGAGGCTCAGCAGGTATGCCAGTCCGCCCTGCAGCAGGGAGAATCCCGGCAGGAGGAAGAACGAGAGCAGCAGCGACAGGCTGACATAGATGATGACCGTGGCAGCGGGAATGGCGACAAACGAGCTGAGTACGGAATAGCAGGCGATGTTGCCGAAATAATAGCACACCAGCGGTGTGGTTCCCACCTGGGCAGCCACCGATACCGCCACCATTGCCCATGCCCAGCCCAAGGGCTTGCGGCGGGTGACCGAGGCAGGCAGAAGGCTGTAGATGGGCTTGTAGAGCAACAGGATGGACAGCACGGCGGCAAAGGACAGCTGAAAGCTGATGTCGAAGAGGTGGAGAGGCTGGATGATGAGCATCACGATGGCTGCGAGAGTCAGGTTGCTCACAGCCGTCGAGTTGCGTCTGGTGAGCAGGGCGAAACAGTAAATGCTGATCATTGAGGCAGCCCTGACGGCACTGGCAGGCAGGGCGATGAGGAACACGTATGCCCAGATGGCAGTCACGCTGATGGGTACGGCGATGAGCCGCCATCGTTTTCTGCCTCCTGCCAGGAGGATGAAGAGCTGAAAGATGATGCCGATATGCAGTCCGCTGATGGCCAGGATATGGCTGGCACCCGAGGCCTTGAAGGTTTGTCGGGTGTCCTTGCTGAGGCTGCCTTTCTCGCCCAGTGTCATGGCGGTGATGATGGCTTGCTGCTGCGATGCAAGATGCTGGCTGCCAATGCGTTCTGTGAGTTCGCTTCGCAGACTGAGAGCCTTCAGGCGGGTGCGGTCGAGCGCCGACAGATGGCTGTATGAACGCGTCGCTGCGGGTTGCCGGTTCTGCTCTTCCTGCAGAGAGGTGAGCAGGGCGCCAGCCAGCAGGAAGGCGGCGAGGATGAGGAGCGACTTGTGCAGCTCGTTCTTCACCAAGATGGCGAAGGCAGAGGCGGCGAGCATGATGAGCAGCCAGTAGGAGGGAGGAAGGGTGACGACGTGGAAGTGCGCAATGACAATGCCCGACACAAGCATCAAGCAGAGAGCCTGAGTGGGGCACGAATTGAAGAACTTTCGCCTTCTGAGGACTGTCTTTGCGCCAGAAATCTTCATTTAATCTTTAATTTCTGCAAATATAGGAATTTTTTTTCGTCTAAATGTAGTTTTTTTTGTAATTTTGCAAAGTTTTATAGAATACAATAAAAATCATTATAATGAACGTTTCATACAAATGGCTTAAAGAATACGTCGATTTCGACCTTACTCCCCAGGAGACAGCGGACGCGCTGACTTCTTGCGGTCTCGAAGTCGATGCTTTGGAAGAAGTACAGTCCATCAAGGGTGGACTGAAGGGTCTTTACGTAGGTAAAGTGTTGACATGCGAGATGCATCCCAATAGCGATCACCTCCATGTCACTACTGTAGATTTGGGCAAGGGCGAACCCCAGCAGATTGTATGCGGTGCCCCCAACGTGGCAGCAGGACAGAAAGTCATCGTAGCCGACCTGGGTTGCGTGCTCTACGACGGCGACAAGAGTTTCACCATCAAGCGCAGCAAGCTTCGCGGCGTGGAGAGTCTCGGCATGATCTGTGCCGAGGACGAGATAGGAGTAGGAACCTCTCACGACGGCATCATCGTGCTGCCAGAGGATGCTCCCGTGGGTCAGCCAGCAGCAGAGTATTATCACTTGGAGAGCGACTGGCTCATCGAGATAGACATCACAGCCAACCGAGCTGATGCCCTGGGTCACTGGGGAGTGGCACGCGACCTCTATGCGTGGCTGAAGCAGAACGGATATCAGACCAGTATGCATCGTCCTTCGTGCGATGAGTTCGTTGTCGACAACGAGGACCTGCCTATCGAGGTGGAGATTCAGAACACCGAAGCTTGCAAGCGCTATGCCTGTGTGAGCATCACCGACTGCGAGGTGAAGGAGAGTCCTAAGTGGCTGCAGGACAAGCTGAACATCATCGGCTTGCGTCCTATCAACAACATCGTGGACATCACCAACTATATCATGATGGCTTACGGACAGCCACTGCACTGCTTTGATGCCGACATGGTGACAGGACATAAGATCGTGGTACGCACCCAGCCAGAGGGAACCAAGTTTGTGACCCTCGACGGTGAGGAGCATACCCTGGGCGAGCACGACCTGAGCATCTGCAACGCCGAGGAGCCTATGTGTATCGCAGGTATCTTTGGCGGTAAGGGTTCGGGAACCTACGACACCACCAAGAGTGTGGTGTTGGAGAGTGCCTACTTCCATCCAACATGGATTCGCAAGAGTGCCCGCCGTCACGGACTGAGCACCGACGCCAGCTATCGTTTTGAGCGCGGTGTAGACCCCAACGGACAGATTTATGCCCTCAAGCAGGCTGCCATCCTCTGCAAGCAGTTGGCAGGCGGAAAGATCAGCATGCAGATCAAGGACGTATATCCAGAGCCTATCCAGGATTTCCCTGTGCGCCTGAACTATGAGTATGCACACCGTCTCATCGGTAAGGAAATCGGTGCAGAGACCATCAAGAATATCGCCACCTCATTGGAGATGAAGATTGTGAAGGAAGACGCCGAGGGCCTCGACCTCCTCGTTCCAGCCTTCCGTGTTGACGTGCAGCGTCCTTGCGACGTGGTGGAGGACATCCTGCGTATCTACGGATACAACAACGTGGAGATTCCTACCCAGCTGAAGAGCTCGCTCACCGTACAGGGCGAGGAAGACAAGCACTACCACACCCAGAACATCGTGGCAGAGCAGCTGGTAGGCGAGGGCTTCATGGAGATACTGAACAACTCGCTCACCAAGGCAAGCTATTATACCGACTTCGAGCTCAACGCATATCCCGACGAGCACACCGTGAAGGTGATGAACCCTCTGAGTGCCGACCTGGGAGTGATGCGCCAGACCATGCTCTTCGGTGGACTGGAGAGTGTGTCGCGCAACATCAACCACAAGAGCCAGAACCTGAAGTTCTTCGAGGTGGGCAACACCTATTTATATAATAAGGAGAAATGGGATGCCGAGAATCCTATCAAGGCCTACAGCCAGGAAGGTCATATCTCGCTCTTCATCACCGGTAAGCGCGTAGAAGGCAACTGGGCTCATGCCGACGAGCAGAGCAGCATCTACGAACTGAAGGCTGTGGTGGAGAACATCCTGCGCCGTGTGGGTATGCCACAGAACAATGTGGTGCTGAAGCACAGCGACAACAATATCTTCTCAAAGGGTGTGCAGTATGAGACCCGTGCCGGAAAGGTATTGGTAGAGATGGGTATCCTGAGCCTGAAGCTCAAGAAGGCTTTCGATATCGAGCAGGACGTGTTCTATGCCGATGTGCACTGGGACAACCTGATGAAGGCCATTAAGAAGGTGAGCCTCACCTATACCGATATCAGCAAGTATCCTTCTGTAAGCCGCGACCTGGCACTCCTGGTCGACAAGAGTGTGGAGTTTGAGCAGATAGAGATGATCGCCCGTCAGACAGAGAAGAAGCTCCTCAAGAGTGTGGTTCTCTTCGACGTGTATGAGGGCAAGAACCTGCCGGAGGGCAAGAAGAGCTACGCAGTGAACTTCATCCTGCAGGACGAGGAGAAGACTCTCAACGACAAGCAGATCGATGCCATCATGAAGAAACTCATTGCCAACCTCACAGGCAAGTTGAATGCTGAATTGAGATAATTTTGGAGTTAACTCCTTCACATCATATAATAAGTATAACAACAAAACATATTAAATTTTATTCCAATGGGAAGAGCATTTGAATATCGTAAGGCTACAAAGCTGAAAAGATGGGGCCACATGGCCAAGACATTTACTAAGTTAGGTAAGCAGATTGCAATTGCAGTAAAGGCTGGCGGTCCAGAGCCAGAGAACAACCCTACCTTGCGTGCTATCATCGCCAACTGTAAGCGTGAGAACATGCCTAAGGATAACATCGCACGTGCCATCAAGAACGCTTGTGGCAAGGATACAAGCGATTACAAGGAGGTGACTTACGAGGGATATGGTCCTCACGGTGTTGCCATCTTCGTTGACACATTGACAGACAACACCACACGTACCGTAGGTGACGTGCGCTCAGTGTTCAATAAGTTCAATGGCAACATGGGTACCACAGGTTCTCTTTCTTTCCTCTTCGACCACAAGGCTGTATTCACCTTCAAGAAGAAGGAAGGCATGGATATGGACGAGATGATTCTTGACCTGATCGACTATGGTGTAGAGGATGAGTTCGACGAGGATGAGGAGAACAACGAGATCACTATCTACGGTGCTCCTACAAGCTTCGGCGACATCCAGAAGCACTTGGAGGCTGAGGGCTTCGAGGTGACCGGTGCTGAGTTCACCTATATCCCTAACGACCTGAAGGACGTTACTCCTGAGGAGCGTGAGACTATCGACAAGATGGTGGAGAAGCTGGAGGAGTTTGACGATGTTCAGACCGTCTATACCAACATGAAGCCAGAGGTTTCTGAGGAGGCAGAATAAGCATTCTTTTTCGTATGATATTTAAGTTTTGTCTTAAAGCTTTTGCCCTTACAGGGCGTTTAGGGCATTGCCGTTTATACCCAGGGCGTTGCCCTGGGCTAGGAGGGGTTGCCCTTACAGGGCGCTTGGCGAAAATTAAATAATCATACGAGCACGCCCTGAAAGGATTAGCCCAATTCAGCGCTACTTTTATCGGCACGCCCTGAAAGGATTAGCCCAACTCAGCGCTGCTTTTACTGGCACGCCCTGAAGGGATTAGCCCAATTCAGCGCTGTTTTTATCGGCACGCCCTGAAAGGGCAGAAGCTCATAGCCCAGGGCATCGCCCTGGGTTTTGTGTTTATTTCACTATGCGCCCTGTAAGGGCAAAAGCTTTAAAATAAGGAGAAAACATTATGATTAATTCTAACAACGAAAATCAGGATAAGTTGCAGAAGGTCACCTATCAGACACACGGCACCTGTTCAAAGTACATCTGCATCAGTGTGGATGAGGACGGAACAGTAAGGGATGCTGAGTTTATCGGCGGTTGTGACGGCAACACCAAGGGAGTATGCGCTCTGATAAGAAACATGAAGGCCAAGGACGTGATAGCCCGACTGAAAGGCATCACCTGCGGCAACAAGCCAACCAGTTGTCCAGACCAGTTGGCTACTGCCCTTCAGCAAATGGGATATTAATTTAGCATGGCGATATGTTCAAGCTTTAGTACTTGAACGTATCGTCCAACAAAATTTTCTGGGGATTGGAAGCCGAACGGTAGATGAAACGGAAGGAGAAGTGGGCTTCCTTATAGCTCTTGAGCGCCGGGTTGTTGTCAAGTGCCTGTTTCTGCAGATTGTGCAGTTTGTTACGGTTCAGGGCTATCGCCTCGGCATTGTCAGCCTTGTTGCGCAAGCTGAGATAATAAATATAAGTGCGTGAGTCTTTGTCAAACACAGCGCTGTCGGTACGGCTGTCGTTGATGTAAGGGGTGGGACATACCTTCTCTGTGTATTCGCGGGCTTCGCGTACAGCCCTGTCTTCCATGCTCTCAGTGCATGATGCCATGAGGGCAAAAGTCATGATACCGAATAAAATCTTTTTCATCTTTTTTTCTTCGTTTTTGAATTTTGTCACAAAGTTACTGCAAAATTCGTAATCCTGCAACATTTGACCCTGATTTTTCTGTCAGATGCTCTAACTTCTCTAACTTCTGAACTTGCTAAAGTTGAGTAAATGCGAAAAAAAAGCGCGAAAAAATTGGTTTTCTCCTAAAAATAAGGTAATTTTGCATCCTAAAGTATAAATATTTTATGGAGAATATCAACAAAATACGAAATTTCTGTATTATTGCACATATAGACCATGGTAAAAGTACCCTGGCAGACCGATTGTTGGAGAAGACACAGACCATCAAGATCACTGAGGGTCAGATGCTCGACGACATGGATTTGGAGCGTGAGAGAGGTATCACCATCAAGAGCCATGCCATCCAGATGGAGTACAAGGCAAATGATGGACAAACCTATATCCTCAACCTCATTGATACTCCGGGACACGTGGATTTCTCTTACGAGGTTTCACGTTCCATCGCAGCCTGCGAGGGAGCGCTCCTGGTAGTTGACGCCACACAGGGTGTGCAGGCGCAGACCATCTCCAACCTTTATATGGCCATAGAGCACGACTTGGAAATCATTCCTGTCATCAACAAGATAGATATGCCTTCGGCCATGCCCGAGGAGGTGGAGGACGAGATTGTAGAACTCATCGGATGCAAGCGCGAGGAGATTCTGCGTGCCTCAGGAAAGACAGGTGAGGGCGTAGAGGATGTGCTCGAGGCTGTGGTGAACCGTGTGCCTCATCCCGAGGGTGACAACAAGGCACCTTTGCAGGCACTGATCTTCGACTCTGTGTTCAACTCCTTCCGTGGCATCATCGCCTACTTCAAGATAGAGAACGGAACCATCCGCAAGGGTGACAAGGTGAAGTTCTTCAACACCGGAATGGAATATGATGCCGACGAGATCGGCGTGCTGAAGATGGACATGATAGCCCGCAACGAGCTGGGAACAGGCGAGGTGGGATATATCATCTCGGGTATCAAGAACGCCACTGAGGTAAAGGTGGGTGATACCATTACCCATGTTGCACGTCCCTGCGAGAAAGCCATTGCCGGTTTCCAGGAGGTGAAGCCTATGGTCTTTGCCGGTGTCTATCCCATAGACCCCAGCGACTACGAGAACCTGCGTGCCTCGTTGGAGAAGCTGCAGCTCAATGATGCCAGTCTCACCTTTATGCCGGAGAGCTCTGTGGCTTTAGGCTTCGGTTTCCGTTGTGGCTTCTTGGGTCTGCTCCACATGGAGATCATACAGGAACGACTCGACCGCGAGTTCAACATGGACGTCATCACCACCGTGCCCAACGTATCCTATATGGTATACGACAAGCAGGGCGGCGAGAAAGAGGTGCACAATCCTTCGGGACTGCCCGACCCAACGATGATCGACCATATCGAGGAACCCTATATCCGCGCCACCATCATCACATCGTGCGACTATATTGGTCCTATCATGAAACTTTGTCTGGACAAGCGAGGTGAGCTCATCAAGCAGGAGTATGTGAGTGGTAACCGTGTGGAGCTGCACTTCATGCTGCCTCTTGGCGAAATCGTTATCGACTTCTATGATAAGCTGAAGAGCATCTCCAAGGGATATGCTTCCTTCGATTATCACATAGACAGCTTCCGTCCTTCCGACCTGGTGAAGCTCGACATTCTGCTCAACGGTGAGCCTGTGGATGCCCTGAGTACCCTGACCCACCGTGAGAATGCAGTTGCCTTTGGTCGCAGAATGTGTGAGAAGTTGAAAGACCTGATACCCCGTCAGCAGTTTGACATCGCTATCCAGGCTGCCATCGGAGCCAAGATTGTGGCACGCGAAACCATCAAGCAGGTGCGTAAGGACGTTACAGCCAAGTGTTATGGTGGTGACGTAAGCCGTAAGCGCAAGCTGTTGGAGAAGCAGAAGAAGGGTAAGAAGCGTATGAAGCAGATCGGTAATGTGGAGGTGCCACAGAAGGCATTCCTTGCCGTATTGAAACTCGACTAACCATTTCAAGTAAGATAAAAGCTATCAAGCAACATAAATCAAGGAGGTAGAATAATGAATGATTTAAGGACGATTACTCCCAAGCGTGATATTGCCAGGGAGTTGGCGCGTAAGTACAGTACGATGACTCACGACGAGCTCGACATCCTGGAGGGTATCCTGGAGCCAGTGAAATATGGCAAGGGCGAGATGATCCTTACGGAAGGTGAGGTGTGTCGTGGTATCTCTTATATCGAGAAGGGTCTTGTGCGTCAGTTCTATAATAAGAATGGCAAGGAGGTGACCGAGCATCTGGGTGTCGACCATACCATCTTTATGTGTATCGAGAGTCTTTTCAAGGAGGAGCCTACTCGTCTTCAGGTGGAGGCTCTTGAGGCTACCCTGGTTTATATCTTGCCTAAGGCTAAACTGGAGGCTGCCGCCATCCGCAATGTCAACATTCAGATGTTGTATCGTAAGATTCTGGAGGAGAGTCTCATCCAGTCGCAGGTTCATGCCGACTTGATGCGTTTCGAGACTGCGCCTAACAAATACAAGCGTCTGTGCGAACTGAGTCCTCAGGTGGTGTTGCGTGCTCCATTGACTTACATTGCCAGCTATCTGCAAATGACTCCCGAGACATTGTCCCGCATCCGTTCGGGTGTGTTGCTATAAAGATGTTATAATCAAAAAGTCCTGCTTCACAATGATGAAGCAGGACTTTTTGGTTATTGAAATTTCGCTTATTTGCCCCGCACGCCCTGAACCAACGGTCACCGATCGAAGAGAAAGGTCAGAAGTTCACAGAAGCATCACGCCCTGAACCAACGGTCACCGACCGAAGGTAAAGGTCAGAAGTTCACAGAAGCATCACGCCCTGAACCAATGATCATCGGCCGAAGGTAAAGCTTTCTATAAGCAGCACGCCCTGAAAGGGCAGAAGCTCTTAGCCCAGGGCAACGCCCTGGGTTGTTATGTTCGCAAACTTGTCGCCCTGTAAGGGCAAAAGCTTTATTATTGCCTGAAGTTTTAAAGCTTTTGCCCTTACAGGGCGCCTTGCTGATTGCCTTTATACCCAGGGCGTTGCCCTGGGCTAAGAGCTTCTGCCCTTTCAGGGCGTGCTGCTTTTATGAGTAAAGCATTTGTCTTAACTCCTTAACTTCTTAACTCCTTAACTCCTTAACTCCTTTATTCAGTATACAGGAATCGCTTGATAC
>OIYF01000345.1_pt1 | contig 19619 bp, 18 predicted proteins | sample 1587971 | NCBI WGS metagenome assembly OIYF01 (sample SAMN03283248) | human gut metagenome | biome: human-associated habitat; material: feces | host: Homo sapiens | place: Peru | collected 2012 | reverse complement strand
AGACTTGAGGACACCTGCTTCTATAGCAATAGAAACAGTCTTCTTGATAAGAAGATCCAACAGGTCCATATTCTTCAAGCGAAGCTGCCAAACAAGCTTCAAACGAAGCTTTAGAACCCAAAGCTCCAAATTTAGAAGCGCTTGACATTACCACAAGTGATAACACCACCTCAAATTCTGCTTCGTCACCTGTTTTAACCGCTACCAACCCTAAAGATATAATCCAACCGAGGGTTTTAGAGCCCAAGGCTGTTCCAACTCAAGTAGTTACAAAAGCTAAGAGCGCCAAAAGTTCTGCAAAAATTTTACCCATCCCTTCAAAAGTTGATAAAACCTCAAGTACGTCACCAAACAAAGAGATAGCGAAAGAAAAAAAATCATCCCAAGTTAAAACAACAGCTAAGGTTAAAGAAAAATCTGAAGGTAAAAAAATTTCCCAGGCTCAAATTGCTCCCAAAACTCAAGTTCAAACACAAACCCTGGCTAAAACTAAAATAAATGCTAAAACTAAAGTAATAAACGAGGCGCAAACGCTACCTGTAAAACCAAATCCTGCAGCTGTTTCTGTGGTTCAGGCTCCCCAAAACCTTGAAAGCCCAAAGACGACTAAAACTGCTAGTTTGGCTAAAACTGCTAGTTCGGCCGCGATAACTAGTTCAGCTGAGGCCGCGCCAGCTTCAATAGATGCTGCGGGCTCAGGACCTCAAGGACCATTGCCGGAAGCTTTAGAAGGGGATTTAATTTTAAGTAGTAAAGGCCAATTGAGATATCCGCCACTATGCCAGCGCCGCGGGGTTAGTGGGCGCGTGTTGGTAGAACTTACCTTAGATGCAAAAGGAACTCCGGTTAAAGCTTTAGCTCTTACGGCGGTACCACGTTGTGAGGATTTTACGAAAGAAGCGCTTCGTTATGCCTTAAGCCGTAAATATACCTTGCCTCAAGGGCGATTCCCTAGGGGGGTACGTGTAAAGCTTGGAGTGAATTTTAAACTTCGTTAAAGCTAATCTAAAAATACTGGCTGAAATTTGGTTGAAGCTTGGTTGAAGACTGGTTAAAACTTCTGTTGAAGCTTGGTTAAAACTTAGTTGAGGCCAAGGATGGAGTTTGGGGGTGACAAGTTCTTGAAACTACGTCATACATTTACTTTGGATATATATGGTTGTATTGACAAAGTTTAGACCGATAGTTGATTATTGATAGGTTTGCAAGGTTTACTAGATTAGTTTTGGTGATAGTTTACTTAGCAATAATGTACGTGGCGTAAGGTACTCGGTTTGGGGTACTTGCTTTTGGTTAGTACTTGGTTTTAGTTAAGTACTTACTTTTGGTAGTTAGCTTAATAATAGTTAATGGCGGCAAGCATTAGAGGCAGGAAATTTAAATGCAAAATAAATGCAAAGCGATTCTTGAAATTCTGAACAAGGTAATTCTCGATAAGAGTGACAAGCTAGAACTTGCTCTAACTTGTATTTTAGCGCGCGGGCATCTTTTAATTGAAGATTTGCCTGGAATGGGGAAAACTACCTTAGCTAAAGCTTTTTCTGAAGTTTTAGGGTTAGAATGTCGCCGTGTTCAGTTTACTGCCGATATGCTCCCAGGTGACTTAACAGGCTCCTCCATTTATAACGAAAAAACTAGAGAATTTGAGTTTCATCAAGGGCCTGTATTTACGAGCATGTTGTTAGCCGATGAAATTAACCGTGGTTCGCCACGCACTCAAAGTGCGCTCTTAGAAGTTATGGCGGAACACCAAGTTTCAGCCGATGCCGTAACGTATAAAATCCCAGAGCCTTTTTTTGTGATTGCAACTCAAAACCCACTTGATCAAGCCGGGACTTTCCCGCTACCTGAATCTCAGTTAGACCGTTTTATGATGCGTCTTGAATTAGGTTTTCCGTCACGCACTGAAGAAATGCGAATTTTACGCGGGGAAAATGTGCGTGCTATTACGCAACCTGTGTTAGCGTCACCACAAGAACTCATCACCATGCAAAACGAAGCGACTGAAGTTTTTGCGTCAGAACCGGTACTTGAATACATCATGAACCTGTGTCTAGCCACCAGACAAGATCCGGCGATCCCAAATCCATTGTCACCGCGGGCGTCACAAGCTTTATTAGCAGCTTCTAAAGCTTTATCTTATGTTGATGGGCGTGATTTTGTGACAGCTAATGACGTGCAACGAGTCTTTGCTGCCGTGGCTGAACACCGTATTAGAAAGGGCGTGATTAGCTTAGGCTCAAATCCATGCAGCACCAAGATTTTAAGTCAGGTCAATCCTTTATCTTAAGCTAGAACTAAGCTAAGGTTTAGGTTTAGCTAGCCTAAGCCTTGTAAACTTAAAAAGCTGAGGCTTAAAAAAGAGCAGGGGCTTATAATAGAGGTGGAATAACTAAAACCATGCAGTGTATCGATGAAAGCACGATGCGAACTAGCATCCGTAATATCTACATTTTTCCGACTCGAGCCGGATGGCTCTTTTTGCTCGCCTTAGTTGTGATGTGGTTATTTGGCGTTAATTACGACAATAACCTTGTGCTTTTAACTGCGCTTTTTGGTGGTTCGGCCTTTATTTCCGCTTTATTTATAACGTGGTCTAATCTACGGGGGATTATAATTTTTCCGGAAGCAACTACGAGAGAAGTTAAAGCCGGAACCGGCGTGCCAGTATCGTTTACGATTGATACCGCTAACCGTAAGGTTTATGGTGTAAAAATTTGGTCCTCCTGCTCTGAAGCCACTACCCCAGTTGATTTGGCTCCTGGGGCCAGACTTAGTGTTATTTGCCAAGATGAAGGCCGTGGGATCTTTAGATTTCCTCGTTTTAAGGTTTATGCTGATTATCCATTAGGCTTAATGCGGGCTTCGTTTTATGTTGAAGCTAAAGATCAAGCGGTTCCTTTAGCTGAATTTACGGCTTATACAGGGCTTGAGATGACCAAAGTTATGGCACCATTAAAAAGATGCATCGCGGAAGGTCTTTTAAATCTAGAGCAAGATACATTAGCGATTACGCCTAAAGGGCACCTTTTTGTCAATGCAATGTTAGAAGAGTTCTTATAATGGCGAGCATATTTTAGGTGGGGCGAGTTCGGTCCTTAAAAATCGTGTTTAAAAGCGAGCCCGCTTGGAACTTTTATCTCTTTTGTGGTGAGCTTGGATTATAATGAGCTTAGACAAAGGTTTGAACAAAAAAAGTTATTTTAAAGGCTGAGCTAAATTCGCTATTAAGGTTCAACCTAAGTCCTCTTCATACTTATATCCACAGATATACATAGATAAATTAAAGGATGACATCCGCAATGGTTCAGATTGTACTTGCTACCGGTAATCCTGGTAAAGCTAGAGAGTTTTCATGTATGCTTCAAGGGACTGGCATTGAAATAGTGCCACAAAGTCAATTTGGGATTAAACCACCAGTTGAAGATGGAACTACCTTTATTGAAAACGCCATTATTAAAGCTAGACACGCAGCTAAGTATTCAGGTTTACCGGCAATTGCGGATGATTCAGGGTTAGAAGTTGATTGTCTTAATGGGGCGCCTGGAGTTTATTCAGCCCGTTTTAGTGGCGAAAATGCAACTGATGAAGCCAATCTAGATTTATTGCTCGAAAAAGTTCGTGACGTGCCTCAAGCACAACGTACGGCTAGATATTGGTGTGTATTGGTGTTAATGCGTCATGCCGATGATCCAACCCCATTAGTATTTCAAAGAAGTTGGAATGGCGAAATCATTTCTGAAAAACGTGGTAGCAATGGTTTTGGTTATGATCCATCGTTTTTAGTGCCTTTGATGGGCATGACCGCAGCTGAGATGGAACCTGATCTTAAGAATAAAATTAGTCACCGTGGTCAAGCTATGGCGGATATGCTACCTGAACTTATTAAGCGATACGGCTAATAAGTTTTGGGTAAAATAGACGAAATAAGTAAATATTTTGAGACGTCCTAAACTATTATTCGACCTGTGAATTTATAAACTTAACAAGCCTTGTCGGGCCAAAGCTTTTAATTTAGACGAGGTGTAAAAGAAAAACGTGCGGTTCTTAAGTTACCATAAATTTATAATTAAGTCAGATGAGAGACCAAACCGTATTACGAGGAGCCACGTGAGAGCTTTTTAATATGATGAATCCTATTTATTTAGATTATGCTGCGACCACTCCAGTTGATCCAAGAGTAGCCGCTAAAATGAGCGCTGCGCTCACCTTAGAAGGTAATTTTGCGAACCCTGCTTCTAAGTCCCACCGCTATGGTTGGGAAGCGGCTGAAGCAGTCGATATTGGGCGTTCACAAGTAGCGGCTTTATGTGGTGCTGATTCAAGAGAAATCGTCTTCACCTCTGGGGCTACAGAAAGTGATAATTTGGCAATAATTGGGGTGGCTGAAGCTTTAGCTAAGAGTAGCCCCCGTCGTCATATTATTACTTCCATGCTAGAACACAAAGCGATCTTAGATCCGTGCCATTATCTTGAAAGTAAAGGCTATAAGGTTACTTATCTTCAACCAGGTAGTGACGGTATTATTACCAAAGAAATGTTAGCAGATGCAATCGATGAAGATACGTTGTTAGTTAGTTTGATGCACGCTAACAATGAAATCGGGGTGATTCAGGATATTGGCGAATTAGCCAAGGTTGCCCATGAAGCTGGAGCTTTATTTCACAGCGACTGTGCGCAAAGTGCGGGTAAGGTGAAGATTGATGTGACGACCATGCCAGTGGATTACTTGTCTTTTAGTGCGCACAAAGTGTATGGTCCTAAAGGAATAGGGGCGTTTTACGTACGCCAAGGTGTACCTTTGCCAGAACCTGTTATCAGAGGCGGTGGGCATGAAAGAGGTATGCGCTCTGGGACTCTTGCTACCCACCAAATTGTTGGGATGGGGGAAGCATATGCGTTAGCGGTGAAAGAATTTAAGCGTGATACTTCTAGGCTTCAAGCGATGCGTGATAAGTTAGCGGCGGCTCTTTTAGCTTTACCAGGCACTAAGGTAAATGGCAGTATGAGTGCACGCTTACCTAACAACTTAAATGTTACTTTTTCAGGGGTAAATGGGGAAACCTTTTTACTTGCTTTAAGAGGACTTGCTGTTTCTACTGGTTCCGCTTGTACTTCCGCTTCTTTAAACCCATCTTATGTTTTAAAAGCTTTAGGTTTAAGCGATAGCGATGCCCATAGTTCGATTAGAATTTCTTTCGGGCGCTTCACCACCGATGAAGAAATCGAAGCGGCTAGCAAAATTTTTACTGAGGTTTATGCAGAGCAAAAAAGGCTTGGTAGTGGTTGGTCGGCCTAGGACTTAAGTTAGCGAAATGGTTGTTAGTAACGCAACCTAACCTAACCCAAAACAAAATAAAGGACAAACTACATAAAGGACAAACTACATAAAGCCTAACTTAAAGCTAATAAAAATTGGGTCGCCATGAGGCTTGAGAGTTAAGCTGTTTAAATTAGCAAAGACCTAGGTGGTGTGGTTTTAGTGGTTAAAATAGTCGCTAAAATAGTCACAAAAATAGCCGCTAGATGTGGATAAGGATTAAGAGTTATGATAGTTGAAGCAAATAAAGAATTAGGTCAAGAACCGGTTAAAGTATTTTTAGAAGATGCGGCTTATATTCCGGCCTATTGGCCTAAAGATAAAAATATTGTCATCGATGCCAGTGGACTTCATGTATGTTTAGCGGAACCGTTAAACGCTTTAGCGAACCCTGAAGAGAAGCGTGAGTTTTTACGTACTTTACAAAAGGCGGGGCGTGAAATTCGTGGTTTAGGTTATCGCACCCTAGTGCTCTCTATGGATGGGGCCTATAAATGGGATCAAGCTTTTACCTCTGCTTGGTTACGTGGGTATCATCAATCTTTTGGGACGGGCGTGGTGTTATTGCCTGAGGAATTAAGCTCTGATGTAGCCTTTATGAAAGAAGAAGAAATTATTTCATGGGTGCGTCGAGTTATTGATTTACCGGCTAATCAGCTCACTCCATTATCTATGGGAACTGAGCTTGATAAACTCTGTCAGATTGTTGGTTCGGGTTTAACTTTTAAGGCTATTTCAGGGGCTAGTTTAGAGGCGTCACACCTTGTGGGCCTTATGACCGTAGGTGGGGGCAGCGTTAATAAACCATGTCTTTACGAACTTTCTTGGACGCCAGAATCTGGGGCTCAGACGTTCGCTGGTTTAGTGGGTAAAGGTATTACCTTTGATACTGGTGGGTACAGTTTAAAGCCATCTGAATTTATGCGTTCAATGCACTCAGATATGGGTGGGGCCGCCACTGTAGCTGGTGCTATGGCGCTTGCGGCGGTGCGTGGTTTTAAACATAACTTAAAGGCTTGTTTATGCTGTGCTGAAAATGTAATTTCTGGTAGTGCCATGAAGGTAGGGGATCTCATCACTTACCCTAACGGCGTGAGTGTGGAAATTGCAAATACCGATGCGGAAGGGCGTTTAGTTTTAGCTGATGGTTTATTGCGCGTTGCTGACTGTCGTTATGTGGTTGATGCAGCCACTTTAACGGGGGCTGCTAAGGTTGCTTTAGGGCGCGATTATAATGCGGCGTTGTCTTTAAACACTAAGCTAAGTAATCTTTTTGAGGAAGCGGCGACCGAAGAATACGAATACGCTTGGCGCTTACCATTTGCGCCGATGCATCTATCTTTAGTTACTTCTAGTTTTGCTGATATTACCAATTCTGTTTCAGGCGACAGTCTACCTGGGGCGACGACTGCAGCAGCCTTTTTAAGTCGTTTTGTGACCAATAAAGATACGTGGCTTCATATCGATTTAGCTGCTAGCTATCAAAAGGTAGCAAATTCACTTTATGCTGCCGGTGGTAAAGGGCACGGAGTGAGATCTCTTGTGCACTATCTAGAAAAACTTGACGTCTAATTTTTGGGATGATCACATTTCAGAAAAAGAGGGGCAATGCCCCTCTTTTTTTGCTTTAAGCTAAATCAATATAACAAAAGGGGAAGCCCAAAAAAGAGAACGGGGGAATGCTTTATGACCGTGGAAAGAACTTTTTCGATTATTAAACCCGATGTAGTGGCACGTAATCTAATTGGCGATATTTACCATCGCTTTGAAAATGCAGGCCTGAAGATTATTGCCATTAAAATGGTGCATTTGTCTCGCCCAGAAGCCCGTGGATTTTATGCTCACTTAAGAGCAAAGCCATTTTTTGAAGACATTATCGATTTTATGGTTTCCGGACCCGTAGTTGTGCAGGTATTAGAAGGGGAAGATGCCGTAAGACGCCATCGTGAAGTAATCGGGGAAACTGATCCTAAAAAAGCTCGCGCCGGTTCAATTAGAGCTGACTATGCAGTTTCGATTGATCAAAACGCAGTTCATGGTTCAGATTGCTTGGAAGCGGCAGAACGTGAAATTTCCTATTTCTTTTCTGAAGAAGAAATTTGCCCGCGGACGCGGTAAATAAGAACAAGATTTAACTGCGTTAGGTAAAGTCCTAGGTATGATTAAAACTTCGTCTTTGGAGGAATACAAATGTCAGAGTTAAAACACATTACTATTTTAACCGGTGCTGGTATTTCTGCGGAATCTGGCATTCCGGTGTTTCGTTCAGAAACGGGGCTTTGGGAACAACACCGCGTGGAAGATGTAGCTACTTATGAGGGTTTTGCTCGCAATCCTGAGTTAGTGCATGCTTTTTACAATAAGATGCGTTCGGGTTTAAGTGCAGTTGAACCTAATGCAGCGCATAATGCCTTAGTAAAATTAGCAGCTAAATGGCCTCAAGTTTCAGCGGGTGGTAGTTGCACGTTAATCACGCAAAACATAGATGATTTGCATGAACGCGCTTTTTATAAAGATGAAGCCGGAATCTTTCATGCAGGGCGTAAAACTTTGCCTCCAATTCATATGCATGGCTTACTGTTAAGTGCTCGATGTGAGCATTGCGGACGTTCTTTTTCTTGGATGGAAGACACTGATGAACACACCAAATGTCCATATTGCGGCGTTGATGCCGTGCGGCCTGATATCGTGTGGTTTGGGGAAATGCCGCTTTTTATGGATGAAATCGAAACGATTTTACGTAACACTGAGCTTTTTGTTGCTATTGGTACTTCGGGGGTTGTGTATCCTGCGGCGGGCTTTGCGGCCGTGGCCCACCGTAGTGGAGCATTTAATATCGAGGTTAATCTCCAAAAATCTGTGGTGGCTTCAGGCTTTGACGCGGGTGTATATGGTCCGGCTACTAAAACCGTGCCTGAACTTGTGGATAATTTATTAGCGACCGGTGATTTAAGTTTTTTACCATCAACCTAAAGCTTGGCATAAGGGCAGTCAAAGGTGCGCACAAATATGACAGGTCATATGGTTTTTTGTTATAATCAGCCGATATATAAAGGATGAAAGCGGATCATATTCGGCAATGACAACAACAGCAAAAGTGAATTTACTCGACCTTGATCGCAAGGGAATGGAAGACTTCGTTATTGGACTTGGGGAAAAGAAATTCCGAGCTCAGCAATTGATGAAATGGATTTATCAATTTGGGGTGACTGACTTTTCTGAAATGACCAATATTAAACGTGATTTGCAAGCGCGTTTAGCGGAAGTGGCTTACATTCATGCTCCTGAAATAATGGCTGAAAATCGAGGCAGTGATGGGACCATTAAATGGGCCTTAGATGCTGGTGATGGGCAGTTGGTAGAAACTGTGTATATCCCTGATGGGGATCGCGCCACTTTGTGTGTATCAACTCAGGTAGGTTGTGCCGTAAATTGTGCCTTTTGTGCCACCGGGGCGCAAGGCTTTAACCGTAATCTAAAAACTTCAGAAATTATTGGCCAAGTATGGCGGGCCACATCTCGTATTGGTTTTACTCCTAATCCTAAATTACGTGCTATTGATAATGTGGTTTTAATGGGTATGGGGGAACCATTATTCAATTTTGATAATGTGGTTAGAGCTATGAACTTGATGCTTGATGACTTAGGTTTTGGTCTTTCTAAGCGTCGAGTAACCATTTCTACAGCTGGCGTAGTGCCAAATCTTGAACGTTTAGGTGATGTTATAGATGTAGCTTTAGCTATTTCTTTGCACGCGCCTAACGATGAATTGAGAAGTCGTTTGGTCCCTCTTAATGAACGCTATAATATTGCTTCCATCTTAAAAGCGGTAGCTGGATACGTAGAAAAGTCTAATGCTAATAGTGGCAGGGTCACCATTGAGTACGTATTGCTAGCAGGGGTGAATGATTCTCCAGCGCAGGCTCGTGAATTAGCTACCTTATTAGCCCACACTCCGTGTAAGATTAACCTGATTCCATTTAATCCTCATGGGGCTTCGACTTTTAGAAAACCGGAGATGGATGCGGTTAATAAGTTCTACCAAATTTTAACTGATCGTGGTTACACCGTGGTTACTAGAAAGACTAGAGGCGATGATATTAAAGCTGCCTGCGGTCAATTAGTAGGTGAAGTAAAGAATAAAATGAAATCTATCGCTAAGTTCTCAGCTAGCGATTTATAGCAACATCTGCGTTAAAAACCTCTAAACAAGATTTTTTCCGTAGTTAATCGACTCAAAAGAGGAGAGACTGATGAAAGGGATTGTGTATGTGGCTGCACTTTGCAGTGCCATGCTTATAAGTGGCTGTGTTACCACGAAAGAAATAGTAGTGGGCGTTGATGCTAACGGCAACGAAATTTTACGTAATGTCGAAGGTATTAATTACGAAAAGGCTGCTAACGATCGTATTAACTTGGCAGTGCGTTATATCCAATATAAAGAAATGACCATGGCTAAGAGCAATCTTGAGCTCGCAGAAAAATACAATCCAGGGACTGAAAATCTTTACCTCGCATGGGGTTATTACTACATGACGGTGGAAGATTATTTTAATGCGGAAAAAGTTTACAAAGAAGCGTTAAGCAAATACCCTCATTCAGGTTACGTACTCACTCGCTACGGGGCTTTTTTATGTAGTCAAAAGAAGTATAGTGAAGCTGATAAGATGTTCTTAGATGCGGTGAAAATTCCTAACTATGCCGCTATTAGCAGTACTTATGAGGAAGCTGCTATTTGTTCCTATGATCAAGGTGACCGCAAGCGTACCGCTAGCTACTTTGAGCAGGCGATGAATTACGGTGGCAATTCTCCATCTTTACTTTATAACTATGCCCAATTTTCATACGAAGAAGGTGATTATCAAAAGGCTGATAAGCTGATGCGCACGTTCGATATGTTTGAAAAGAATGAAACCGCCCAAACTTTATTCTTAAAGATTAAAATTGCGACTAAATTAGGTCAATATTCTAGTGCTGAAATTTATGGGCGTACTTTAATGAGTAAATTTAAAAATACGCCTGAAGGAACTGAATACCTGAAAGGAAATTACTAATTTACTTTTTTAGGTTTGAACTTTATGTTAGAACCCCGTCTCTAAACACGAACCTTGAGATTTATTATAGGTCAAGGTTAGTAGCTAGAGACGGAGTTGTTTAGCTAAGCGACCAAAGTCACTATAGTGTATTTACAGGACAATAACAAAAATGGAAAACGGAAACGGACAGAGTACAGCTCAAGTAGAAGCTAAAACAGAGTTGCCAGAAGCAATTAAACTTGGGGAACAATTGCGGAGCATTCGTGAATCTAAAGGTTTAAGCCTTATGCAGATCACGGAACAACTCGATATTAGAAGCTACCTTTTAAATGATATGGAAAAGGGGCGTTTTGCTCATCTGCGTTTAGGTGACTGTTTGGCTTATGCCAAGCTTTTAGGGGTTAATGCTGACTTAGTTAAAGGCGTACATGCTTTAGTTTTACAACATAAAGCGAACAATGATAGTGCAGCGTCCAAGCTTAAACTTTATGTCGGCGCTGGGGTGATGGTGGCTTCAGTTTTGATCCTTTGTTTGTTGCTGGCTAAAGGTAATGATGCCGCACCAAGTGGGGATGGTTTAATTGAAGTTGAAAATACTCCAAGTGCCTCTTTAGAACCTTTAACCACAGCACCGTCTCCAGCTCCTGTGGTAGAAAGCAATTTGGTGCTTGAAGAACAATCTGACGCTTCAGTAAACGACACTCAGGCTCCTGCCAATCAATTAGAAAACCTTAATGAAGCTTACAATCAAGAAGCTACTTTACCAGCCTCAAATGAAGCGCCAAATTCAGTTAATCCAAATTCAGCTACTCTTGACGCTACTAATAGTGTTAATGGCAACGAAGCTATTGAGTTAGAAGACAATGCTAGCGCGAAGCCTGAACTTCAAGAAGCCCCAAATGAAGTGCAAAATAATGGCGTGGCTAATGGCACTCGTGCATTAGATGCAAATTTTGGCGCTACAGCGACTAAAAACCCAAACCTTAACCAAAATCCTAATGAAGTTTTAAGCACTACACCGGCTAATGAATCAGGGGTGGTAATTGTGGCTCCGGCTACTCAAGATGTAGCGATGAAAAATGAAGATGCTTCGCCTAAAGTAACCCAAACTACCCAAGCTCCAAAAGTAACTACTCAAAACAAGACTACACTTAAGAGTGAAGCAAAAACAGAAGCCCCAAAGACTACTACTAAAAAAGCTGTTAGTAAAAAGGCTACTAATACTAAGAAAAGTACGCAAACTGCAACTCAAGTTAAAACCCAAACTTCTAACTCTAAACCGTTAGCTCTTGGTGAAGTTCGTTCTTTGGCAGATGAATTAGGTATTAAACCCAAAACCACCAATGCGCCTAATAAAACTACTGCCTCAAAGAGCGCAGTAAGTGTAGCGAACGCAAAACCAAAGGCTACTTCAAGCATTACAGCTACTGTAGCACCAAAGGCTGTAAGTAATAACACCAAAGTAGAGCCTACTAGCACTACAAGTAAGGGTGGACCTAAAGTGGTGTCTCCAGCTATGAACACCAATACTACTTTAAAGGCTGGCGAAATCAGACCTTTAAGCAAGGAATAATCTCATGATAAAAAGCTCTGTAATTACTAGACGAAAATCTAGAAAAATAATGGTCGGCAATGTGGCGGTAGGTGGAGATGCGCCAATTTCAGTGCAAAGCATGACCAATACAGATACTTGTGATGTGGCTGCTACAGTTGCTCAAATCAATGCCATTGCAAGCGCTGGAGCTGATATTGTGCGTGTTAGTATTCCGAATGATGCGGCCGCTGAAGCTTTTAAAGAAATCAAAAAAGCGGTGTCCATACCGGTCGTAGTTGATATTCACTTTGACTATCGTTTGGCCTTAAAGACCGCCGAATACGGGGCTGATTGTTTAAGAATCAATCCGGGTAATATCGGTAACGCTGAACGCGTGCGTGAAGTAGTGGCCTCTGCTCGTGACCATGGGATTCCAATTCGTATTGGGGTTAATGGTGGTTCTTTAGAAAAAGATATTTTAGAGCGTTATGGTGAACCAACCCCTGAAGCTTTAGTTGAATCTGCTATGCGACACATTGATATTTTAGAGAAGCTCGATTTTGAGAACTTTAAAGTCTCAGTTAAAGCGTCTGATGTGTTTTTAGCTTATGATTCTTATAAGCTTTTGGCGGCCAAGATTGATCAGCCTTTACATTTAGGGATTACTGAAGCTGGCGGGTTACGCCGTGGCACTATTACAAGTGCTATGGGCTTATCGTGGCTACTTCGTGAGGGCATTGGTGATACCTTACGTGTTTCTTTGGCGGCTGATCCGGTGGAAGAGGTTAAAGTTGGCTTTGACATACTCAAGGTTTTAAAACTGCGTAATCGTGGTATTAACTTTATTGCTTGTCCAACCTGCTCACGCCGTGGGGTTGACGTTATTGGCTTAGTTGATGAGCTAGAAAAACGTTGTGCTGACATCCAAGAATCCTTTGATGTAGCTATTATGGGGTGTGTGGTCAATGGCCCCGGGGAAGCTTCACGTGCAGCTTTAGGGATTTGTGGCGCGAAAAACGACGTGTTGTACTACGAAGGTGGCAAGACGGTAGGGCGTTTACCAAAAGAAGGCTTAGCTGATGCTTTAGAACAAAAAATTAGAGCAGTAGCAGCGCAAAAGCGTCAATCGGTGTAAGGTTTGCCCCAATAGTTTAAGTGACAAAGGCGTAAAGTCTTAAAAGTCAAAGCTAAGTACTTTATAGTACATGGTGGTTAATCGCCAAATTTAGCTTTTTATGATAAACTGACGCACAGTTTTTTTGACCAAAGAGCACTCTTTGGTCAAGTGCAGTTGATAAGACCGACCAAGTATTATTAGTGGTTGTTAGTCTTTTTTGAAATGGAATATATAAAGTGGCACTCAAGATTAATGCGATCAGAGGGATGAATGACATTGTCCCTGGTCAGAGCAATATCTGGCAGCAGGTGGAAAATGTGCTTAAAAGCACAGCCGCCTCTTTTGGGTTTAGTGAAATTAGATTTCCGATTGTAGAAAAAACCGGACTATTTTCTCGCGCTATCGGTGAAGTTACCGACGTGGTAGAAAAAGAGATGTACACCTTTAAGGATCGTGATGGTGATTTCTTATCTTTACGTCCAGAAGGGACTGCTGGCTGCGTGCGTGCCTGCTTAGAAAACGGTCTTGTTTATAACCAAGAACAACGTCTTTGGTACATTGGCCCAATGTTTCGTCATGAACGTCCACAAAAAGGGCGTTATCGTCAGTTCCATCAATTTGGTTGTGAAGTATTTGGCTTAAAAGGCCCTGATATTGATGCTGAAATCATTTCTTTTACTGCCACTATTTTAGAAAAGCTTGGTCTTAAAGATCATGTTCGTCTTGAGCTCAACTCTTTAGGTAGCTCTGCTGAACGTGCGCAATACCGTGAACGTTTAATTGCCTTTTTAGAAGCTCACCAAGATGTTTTAGATGAAGATTGTAAGCGTCGTATGTACACGAATCCATTACGTGTTCTCGATACTAAAAATCCAGATGTGCAAGCTATCTTAGTTGATGCTCCTAAGTTGTCAGATTGCTTTGGGGAAGAAACTAAGGCACATTTTGCAGGGCTTTGTCGTTTGCTTAAGGTGTTAGGCATTGAATACACTTTAAATGATCGTTTAGTTCGTGGCCTTGATTACTACAACCTCACTGTTTTTGAATGGGTAACCACTGACCTTGGGGCTCAAGGTACGGTATGTGGCGGAGGGCGTTACGACGGCTTAGTTGAAGAACTTGGCGGTCAAGCTGTGCCGGCAATCGGCTTTGCAGCTGGTCTTGAACGTTTAATCCTTTTACTCCAAGAACTCGAATTATTAAAGCCACAGCGTGAGGTAGACGTAATGGTTTGTTCTATGGGGGAAAAGGGAGAAGAAGCTGCGTTCGAAGCTACGGTAGCTATTCGTCGGGCTTTGCCTCAATTACGTGTTATGACCCATTGTGGTGGCGGTAAGTTTAAAAAACAAATGGCTCACGCTGATAAAGCTGGGGCTCTCTTTGCTCTTATCGTTGGTGATGATGAAGCGGCCAATGGCACGCTTACAGTTAAAGAAATGGCGACTGGCGAACAGATTTCTTGCACACTCGCTGATACAATTGAATTTTTAAGAAGTAAAGCTGTCTAGATAATCTAGATTAAGGCCTTATACAGGGAGAATATTGTGGATATTTTTGAAGCTGATGCGCAACAAAAGGAAGAAGAGTTTCGTAACTGGTGGAACGAGAACTGGAAAAGTATCATTGGTGGTATTGCTGTAGCTCTCGTGGTTATCACTGCTTTTTGGGTTTATCGTGATTACCGTCATGAACAGCGCCAAACTAGAGTATCTGATTTTTACACAACCGTATTTGAAGCTGATTTAACTTCTGAAGAAGCTCAAAAGCGCGTGAACAGCTACGCTAAAGAACACACCAACGTACTTGGTCAGCTCGCTGCTGTAAAAATGGCTCGTGTTGATGTTGACGCTGGTCGTACTCAACAAGCTTTAGATGTCTTAAAGGCAGCAATTGGCAATGGTGATGAAATCCTTGACGATGTTATTAGATTGCGTGTTGCCCGTTTAGCTACTGAACTTGGTAAATATGACGAAGCCAAAGCTGCTTTACAAAATGTAAAAGAAGAAGCATTTGCCAAAGCTGTAGCCGAAGCTCAAGGTGATGTTTTATTGGCTTCAGGTGATCACAAAGGTGCACTTGAACAATATAAGAAGGCTCTTGATCTTAGTGCAGACCAAGCTCAGGAAAAAGTGTTGCAAATGAAGCATGATGCTTTACTTGAAACCGCTGGGGTAGCGTTGCTTAATTTAGGCGCGCCAGCTCAGGAAGCACCAAAAGCTCAAGAAGCACCAAAAGCTCAAGAAGCAAAAGCTGAAGCTCCCGCTACTACTTCAGAAGTAGCTCAAGAAGCTAATAACGCTGAAGCCACTGCTAAGAGCGAAACTCAGGCTAAGTAATATTTTTGACTTAATCCGGATCCTTTGTTTAAAGGCAAAGTGTCCGGATTTTAGTGTATTTGAGGAAGGATTTTTTAGATGCGTTCCGGTTTATTAAAACTTTTTCTTGCATCCTGCTCGGGCTTATTATTAGCAGGTTGTGTAGCTGATGTGGATGTTTATGAACCAGTGCCTGCGCCGGTGGTTAATAATACACTTGAGGTAAAACATCTGTGGAGTCGTTCTATCGGTTGGGGTGTGGGGGATTATTATTCAAGATTACGTCCAGCTGTAGATGATGAACGCGTTTATGCTGCTAGTCGCGACGGTGATGTATATGCCTTCAACAAGCTTACTGGGGAAAAGCTTTGGCACGTTGATCTTGAAGATGGGGAAGAAAATGATGAACGTCGTACCGTAGGTTTATCCGGGGGGATCACTATTGGTGACGGCGTTATCTACATTGCTGCGGAAAACGGTTATGTTTACGCTTTAAAGGCAGCTGATGGGACTTTATTGTGGAAATACAATACTGGCAGTGAAATCGTAGCGGCTCCTGCATGTGATTATTCACAAGTTTATGTCATGAGTTCTTTTGGTCAACTTACCGCGATCAATAGTACTACAGGCGAACGCGCTTGGACTGGTGGTACTGATTCAAAGATGCTGGCATTAAGAGGTACTTCTGCTCCTGTAGTGCTAAACGGTGGCTTAGTTATGTACGGCACTTCTGATGGGAAGCTAAACTTTGTACGCGCAGACCGTGGGCTTATGGTTAAGCAAGTGCCTGTAGGGAACGCGCATGGTACTACCCGTTTAGCTAGACTTAACGACGTTGTTACCACTCCTTTGGTGATAAGTAATGAAATTTACATTACTGGCTTAGCGGGGAATTTGACCGGGATCGTTTATCCACGGTTCCAAAACATGTGGAGTCGTAACTATTCATCATATCAAGATTTAGCTTACGACCTTTCAGATTTGGCTTTAACTGATCGTAATAGCCATATTCATGCGATTATTCGTATCGACGGTAGTGAACGTTGGGTTAATAGTGCTCTAACTTATCGCTCCGTAACAGGTCCAGCCTATTTAGGTGACTATGTTATTGTTGGGGATTATGAAGGTTATCTCTACTGGCTTGACGGGGCAGATGGCCGTTTTGTGAACAAGGAAAAGCTCGATAGTAGCGGGATTTATACGGCTCCGGTGGTCGACGGCAATATTGCTTACGTTGTCACCCGTAACGGTGAACTTTGGGCTTTAACCCCAAAGGGGAGTGCTGCAGATCCTGACATGAATGCTGAAGAAAACAGCGACGAAGAAAGCGCTGAATAACAGACTTGATAAAACTTGTGCGGAAAACTTTCACGATGGCTAGATTTATTATTAACTAAAGTGAAAAACAAAATACTCAAATTCTACGGCAACCGAGCAAGAAAAAAAATAAGATATACATATAGGCTCAATGGAAGAAACGACACGATTTAAGGATCGTGTTTGGTAGAAGATTTACAGCTAAACCTGCTTTGTGGGGTAAGGTTACAGCTGCATGATTTAGAGGGACACAAATATGTCAAAGGTTGTAGCTTTGGTGGGACGTCCAAATGTTGGTAAGTCTACACTATTTAACCGCCTGACTAAAACTCGTGATGCCTTGGTGGCAGATTTTCCGGGGCTCACTCGTGACCGTAAATATGGTCGTGCTATCTACAACGATTATGAATATATTTTGATAGATACCGGTGGGATCGACGGGACTGAAGAAGGGGTTGAAACTGAAATGGCTGCTCAATCCTTACAAGCGATTGATGAAGCTGATCTAGTGCTCTTTTTAGTGGATGCTAGAAGTGGTCTTTTAGCAGGTGACTACCTCATTGCTGATTATATTCGTAAGCACCAAAAGAAGACTGTAGTAGTAGCAAACAAGATCGATGGTCTTGATGCTGATGTGGCTACAGCTGAATTATATGCTTTAGGTTTTGGGGAAATTTACCCAATTGCCGCAGCTCACGGTCGCGGGGTTGGTATTTTGCTCGATGAAGTAGTAGCTCCTGTGCTTGCTTCTGATGAAGAACACGAATTACCGGTACCAGGCCCATTTGATGATCCTGAGGCAATTAAGTGGGAAAAGGGCTTTGAGTTTCTTGATAACGTACCAATGGATAAAATTGGTGGCGGCTTTAACTGGTATGAATGGAAACAACGTCATAAGCTTGGTACAACTGAAGCCCAAAAGACAGAAGAAAACTATTCTGATGCGGAACAAGATAAGTTCGAAGCTGACAAGAATAAGGTTGTAGCAAAAGCTCAAGGCGAAGCTGTACCTTTTGCTGATTTGCCAGTTAAATTTGCAATTGTTGGGCGCCCAAATGTGGGTAAGTCTACCTTGACTAACAGAATGCTCGGTGAAGACCGCGTTATCGTGTATGACCTTCCTGGGACTACACGTGATTCTATTTATATCCCGCTTGAAAAAGATGGTAAACAATACATCGTTATTGATACCGCTGGGGTTAGAAAGCGTAAAAAGGTAAACGAAGCGGTGGAAAAATTCTCCGTGGTTAAAACCTTGCAGGCGATTGAAGATTGTAACGTCGCATTGTTGGTTATCGATGCTAACGCTGGGGTTACCGACCAAGATCTGAGCCTTTTAAGCTTTATTATCCAAAGTGGGCGTTCACTTGTGATTGCAGTTAATAAGTGGGACGGCTTGGATAAGGAAGTTAAGGAACACGTTAAAGAAGCTTTAAGTTTACGTCTTGGGTTTGTTGATTTTGCCGATATTCACTTTATTTCTGCACTTCATGGCACTGGGGTTGGGCACTTATTTGATTCTTTACAAGCGGCTTACCGTTCTGCTACTACTCGTGTTAGCACTTCAAAGCTTAACCGTATTTTGGAAATGGCAACTCAAGAATTGCAACCTCCTTTGTCAAAGGGGCGTCGCATTAAGCTTAAGTACGCTCATGCCGGTGGGTATAATCCTCCACGTATTGTAATTCACGGTAACAAGACTCGTGATATTACCGATTCTTATAAGCGTTACTTGATTAACTACTTCCGTAAGAGTCTCAATATTATTGGGACCCCAATCTCACTTGAATTCTCTGAATCAGAAAATCCATTTGAAGGGAAGAAGAATAAGTTGACCCAAAGCCAGATGCGTAAGAGAAAGCGTATGATGGACTTTGTGAAGAAAGCCAAAGCGGCAAAAGCTAAGAAACGTCGTTAAGATTTATAAGATCTAAAGTAATTTAATAGAACGGGAGGTGTGACCTCCCGTTCTAGTCTAATAAGGTTAAAAGGAACAGCAAAAATGGTAGCACCTACAAAAAATAAGAAATTTGATCCTAATCTGCCATGTCCATGCGGTAGTGGACTTACTTACGGCGCTTGTTGTTGTGATTATTTAGAACATGGTAAAAATGTTACTGAGGGCCCACTTACAGTTTTAAGAACTAGATTTGTGGCCTATAAGCTTGGGTTTTACGACTACGTGTTACGTAGTTGGCATCCAGATTATCGCCCTAAAATTAAACCGCAAATTATCGCCAAAGAAGGTAAGGGGATTGTTTATACCAAGCTTGAAGCGGGGTTACCACAGGTTCAAGGGGAGCAAGGGTTTATTGAATACAATGCATTATTTCGGGCGCAAAATGGTTTTGGGAAACTACATGAAAAAGCTCGCTTCTTAATGCATGACGGGGTGTGGTATTACGCTGACGGGATTGTTGACTAATAAAGTTAGACTTTTTAAGAAAATCTATTAGTGGGACTTAGGGGGATCAAACAAGGATTGAGCTAATTTACGTTGGCTTAAAAAAACTTAAATCTAAATTTTGTTTTACGCTCCATGTTTACATGTATTTTAAAGAGGCATAAAATAGCGCCTGTCCCGAACTTCTAGCTTGTAGGTCTCAATGTAGTTATAGGCGAATATCGCGCCTAGTTGGCTCCAAAATAGTCCGAGGTCCGGATCTTTAAAAAGAGCCTGGTACAGGCTAAATAAGCTACCAGACGCTTGACGTCTGTAAGGAAAGTGGCACATGAAAGCAACTAGAAAACTTACCAAATCACCAGCTAATAGAATTTCAAGACACCGTAATCCATTGGCTTTGCAAAAGCGGAGAAACCGTCAGCGTCGTCATGTTCTTTACACCATTCACTTTGAAAATGGTCTTGACGCTTAATGGCTAAGACCACTCAAAACACGAACCTAAAGTGACATCCTCCCCCACCTATAGAGGTGGGGGCTTCCCACCGATAAGATAGGTTCAGTTCTCGCTCAAGCACT
>OIYF01000343.1_pt1 | contig 19658 bp, 15 predicted proteins | sample 1587971 | NCBI WGS metagenome assembly OIYF01 (sample SAMN03283248) | human gut metagenome | biome: human-associated habitat; material: feces | host: Homo sapiens | place: Peru | collected 2012 | reverse complement strand
TACAGGGCGATAGGCTATCATCCGTAATAACCCAGGGCGCTGCCCTGGGCTAAGAGCTTCTGCCCCTTCAGGGCGTGTGGGGCAAAACTTCAGTTACAAAGACAAAAATACGATTTTCGACTTTTTCAAGTGGACTCAGATAAACTCCTTCACTTATCTGATGGCTCCGATAATCTCATGCACGGATGAGCAGCCATGAGCGTCGAGCCAGTCATTGATGCCGTCCTTCACCTTCTTGGTCACGGCTGGATCAAGGAAGTTGGCTGTACCAATCTCTATCGCAGTGGCACCACACATCAAGAACTCAATGGCATCCTTGGCTGTAGTAATTCCGCCTAAGCCTACAACTGGAATCTTGACGGCATGAGCCACATCGTACACCATACGGAGGGCCACAGGCTTGACACATGGACCGCTCAGACCGCCTGTACGGATGCTTAGCAGCGGCTGACGCTTCTCGATGTCCACAGCCATACCCATCAGAGTGTTGATGAGCGATACGGCGTCGGCTCCCTCAGCCTCGCAGGCACGGGCTATGTCGGCGATATTGGTCACATTGGGCGACAACTTAACAATCAACGTCTTGTTATATGCCTGACGCACGGCTCTTACCACCTGGGCTGCACCCTCACAGGTCACACCGAATGCCATTCCGCCGTCCTTCACGTTAGGGCAAGAGATGTTGAGCTCAATGGCAGGTATCTTGTCCAGCTCGCCTATACGGGCCGCACAAGCTGCATAATTCTCTGGTGAATGACCCGATACGTTGACAATCATATTGGTGTCGATATCCTTGATTTGAGGATAGATATGCTCGCAGAAATAATTTACGCCCTTGTTCTGCAAGCCCACACAGTTGAGCATTCCCTGTGGCGTCTCTGCCATTCGGGGATAGTCATTGCCCTCGCGAGGCTCCAACGTGGTGCCCTTTACAATAATGCCGCCTATCTCGTCAAGAGGTACAAAATCGGCAAACTCCAGTCCGTAACCAAAAGTTCCCGAGGCTGTCATCACGGGATTCTTGAGCTTCAGATGATGTATATTTACGCTTAATGATGCCATAATATTCTGTTGTTTTTAATTCATTTTCCTTTACAAATAAAGGATTAATGCGAAACTATAATTAGTATAAAATATTGACAAATCAAGAGGGATATCAATCCCAGAGCAGATTCTTCACATTGATGACCGGACCATCCTTGCACACACACTGGTTGCCTTTCACAGTCTTCTCCACGCAGCACAGGCAGGCGCCCACACCACAGGCCATCTTGTTCTCCAACGAGACCTCGCACTCCACATCAGCCTTCTTGGCATAACGCGCCACACTCATCATCATGGGCTTAGGACCACAGGTGCTGATCATGTCGAAATGCTCGTGCTGAAGGATGGAATGGTTGGTAACAAAACCTTGCTCGCCAGCACTGCCGTCCTCGGTGGTGATACACACTCTGCCATACTTGGCAAACTCGTCCAGCTCGAGCAGGTCGGTTGCTGTACGGGCTCCCAAGAGGAACACGGGGTCGGCACCCTGATCCTTCAGCAGCTTGCCGAAGTAGAGCAACGGAGCCACACCTACGCCACCGCCCACCAGCAGATAGCGCTGGCCAGGAGCCGTTGGCATGGTGAAACCATTGCCAAGAGGCAACATACAGTTGAGCACATCGCCCTGCTGGAGCTTGGACAACTGACGGGTTCCGTCGCCGACAACAGCCACAAGAAGCCACAGCTGATTCTGCTCACGGTCTACAAAGTTGATGGAGATAGGACGGCGAAGCATCGTGGCAGGCGAATGGTCTACACGTACTTCCACAAACTGTCCTGGCAGGATTTCGGGGAGCGCCTTGTCGTCGGTCAACTTAATCAACACGTGCTTGTCGCTCAATGGTTCTACCGAAACCACCTTGAGGTCTAAAATGTATTTTTTCATCTTCAGGATTTGAGTTTTGTTCGTCTTGTTTGAATTCTGTTCTTGTTAACTACGGCTCTTATTGTTCTAATGATTGCGCGCATACGCACGTACACTCATCATAATGGCTTGTTTTATCATGATGGCTTGCTTTCAAATTGCCGAGTGCCGCTTTAACTTCTGCAAAGGTACGAAAAAAATAGGGAACACAAAACAAAAACCAGACAAATGGAGAAAAAGTATAAAAAAAGAAGCTATTAAAACAAGAAATGAAGGAGCCAGGACAAGAGCCATTCAGCTAAAAAATGACTTAAAACACTTGTCTCGACTCCTTCATTTCTTACTGACAGAAGAGTGAATCTGAAAGCTCCGAAAGATGCCACTTTCGAGGAATAGAATGACTATTTCTTGGGTACGAAAGTCTCCCAGGTCTGATCATCATAGAAGATGCGTATCTCGGTGATTTTACGTTGCGGTTTGTCAATATATTTAACTTCTGTTTGGGCTATATTTTTGCGTGTAGGATTTACACTATGACTTACAGGTTGATCAAAAAGCGAACCTGAAGGATAAGCCGAAGATGGCTGCGAGGAAGAATGAGCCGACAAAGAGGCAGCAGAAGCCGACTGAGGGGAAGACGAAACCTCAGCAGGATCGTCGTCCGAAAAATCGAGTGCCATATCCGTGGGCTCATGATGCGTAGCCGAACCGCTACCAGAAGTTGCATCCGATGGGGTGGGCGCAGCACCGTCATGAATATACATCGGACCGACTCCGTAGAGCAACCAGTCGAGACTGATGAGTGGAAACTTGCGTTTGATTAACTCAACCGTATTGAGTGTTGCGCGACTCTTACCGGTGAGGATGTTGCTCAGGGTAGGAGTGGAGATCTGAGTCATCTGAGCGAAGCTTTGCTGGGTGAGATGCTGGTCCTCCATAATCTGTCTTATTCTATCTTTCATACCGAATAGGTGTTATTTTTGTACTTTTTCTAAGATTTTACAAAGGTAAATCTTTTTTTTGAAACAACCAAGAAATATAAAGAGAATTTTGATTTATAAAGTTTATATTTATCTATTTTAATTTATAAATTATCATCTATTAAACGCAAGTTTTCAGGTTTAGATTTATAAACCTATATTTAGTGTTTCAAAGTATTTACAAAGAATTTATTTATAATAAAAGGCTAATAAACTGGGATTTAGCATAGTATTTCACGTAAATAGGCGCATAAAGGGTGCTTTATGCAGGTTTTTGATGTATAGTGATTGTTTTTTATGCTTTCTAAATCGATAAATTTACATAAATCATTGGTTTTCTGTGGTTTAGATGAATAAAAAGTGATATGTATATTTATTCGTTTATGTTTTAGAAGAAGATAGTTTAGTTTATATTGTTAAATAATTACCAACTATAAATATATTTAGTTTTAGTTTTGAAACTGAAATTTACCCCATCTCTCATTTAAAATTTTAAAATATAAATTTCTAAATTTCACGATTATAAATCTTAATAAATATAAACGATAAATATTTGAAGCTATAAAATTGCTCAAATTTTCATTTTTTCTGTTTTGCTTATCACAGGCTAACCCACATCCAAATTCGCGAGTTTTGAGGAGGATAAACAACGATTCAGAAACGTAAAATACTATTTATCAACACTTTACACAAAAACAAGACTATTTTCAAGCAATCTCCTTTTAAATCAGAAATAGGTCAAACAGAGGAGAAAAAGGGGCAATTTTGGCTATTTTTCTTGAATTTCACCCCATTTTTGCCCCTATTTTCATTCAACATAGCCCCATATTTACTTTTTCTGACCTCACTTCCGGCTCATTTTTCTGCAAGAGGAGTCCAGCTCCATACCGAAACACTCCCCAATGGGGCGACATAAGAAACAAGAAAAAGGGCAACCCCGGAAAGGATTGCCCATTGTATTTTTAGAAAACTCAATTACAAAACTGGAAATAAGACAGCCGCGCCAAAAGCAGAAAAACCAGACTGCCCGATCAGCTTAATGGAGGATGAAAAAGATGAGTTCCTGCATCAGTTCGCCAGCCGAAGTATTGGGGTTGTTGAAGCCCTTCATCTTGGCATCCACCTCCTTCATCTTGGCAATAATCTGCATCACCTTCATTCCATTATAGTTTCTCATTCCTGTCGTATAATCGCGCACACCCCAGGTAGATTTCAAATCCAGGAATTTTGCGAGCTCTGTTTCGTTCTGTTTATTGGGTGCATAATATGCCAACATCAAATTTTGGAAATAAGAAAAGAGCAACGGGAGAAGCGAGAAGGCTCCACCCGACTTTGGATTATTGTCAAAATATTGTACTATCTGATTTGCCTTGAAAACATCCTTGTTGATGATCGCATTTCTCAGCTCGAAGACATTGAAATCCTTGCTCACTCCGATTTCGCGTTCCACGATTTCGGGCGTCACTCTCCTGTCGTTTTCCGACAGCGAAATGAGTACCTTGTCCAGCTCGGAGGTAAGACGGTGCAAGTCGGGGCCGATGTGATCGGCAATCATCTGTGTGGCCTTCGGCTCGATGGTGGTGTTGCGCACTTTCAGATATTTCTCTATGAAACCCGCCAGTTGGTAATCTTTCATTTTTTTGCTCTCCAAGAGCACACCCGTCTGTGCCACCTTGGTGAGGAGCGTCTTCGGACTCTTCAAAGTTCCGTTTTTATAGCACACACATAAGATGGTCGATTTTACGGGATTTTCGAGATACTTGTCGAGTGCCTCGAAATTTTTCAAATTTTGAGCCTCTTTCAGAATCACCACCCGATGCTCTGCCATCATAGGATAACCCTTGCACTGGTCTACCACCTGGACTGCCGTCACAGAGGGAGACCCGAAAAGCACCACCTGGTTGAAATCTCGTTCTTCCGGCTGGAGCGCATGTTCCATCAGGTAATCACAAATTTTGTCGATATAGTACGACTCGTCACCCATCAGCAAGTAGACGGGTGAGAAGTTGCGAGCCTTCAGATCTTTCATGACCGACTCATAACTTACGCCTTGTTTTTTTTCTGCCATTACGATATTTTTTGTATCTTTGCATCAGCTTCGCCGATGTTGGGAATTTATTTCAGCCACAAAGATACGAAATATTTTTCTAACAATCTGCCAGAAAGGAAAGAAATCGGCGACTATATATATAAAAGGTAAAACAAACATGACAAGTCTCAACTTACCGCCCTTCGACGTACGCCTGAAAGGCACGAAGCAGGCGCCTCTGATTTTCGATTTTCTGAGAAGACGCTACGTCCGGCTCACTCCCGAAGAGTGGGTGCGACAGCACTTCGTCCACTTCATGGTGGAGCACCGCCACTACCCTGCCTCACTGCTTGCCAACGAGGTTTCGCTGCATGTGGGCGACAAGGCTCTCAGGGCCGACACCATCCTTTACAACAAGCAGCTGCAGCCGGTCATGATCGTTGAATACAAGGCTCCTCACATACCTATCACGCAGACTGTTTTCGACCAGATTGTCACCTACAATATGCTGCTGCATGTAGACTACTTGGTGGTGAGCAACGGGCTGCAGCACTATGTCTGCAAGATGGATTATGATGGTAAAAAATATTTATATTTAGAAGAATTACCAGACTACTCAAATATTTTTACAGAATAAGGGCAGCGATATTCAGTCAATTACTACTCTCATCTACAGAGCCCGGACTGGTGTCCATTTACACTAATGACACCGCAAGAAGTGTAAAAAGACACACTTCAAAATAGTCATTAGTCATTAGTCATTAGTCATTAAGGAACTTTGAAAATGCGTTTTTTCTTCAATAAAGAATAATATATAATAATATATATTATTATATATTATTCTTTATTGCGTTTTTTCCATTTTTCTTAATGACTAATGACTAATGACTAATGACTAAAATTTCACTGGCGTTTTTGCAATAATCAATGCCAGCAGAAAAGACTACAAGAAAACAGGTCTTAAAAACGGGCTTTTTCAAGCACTTGCAAAATACTGATAGTCTGACGGTTATACAGCGATTAATATTTATTAACTTTCAAACTGCCCCCGTTTTTGAACAAACAGCCCAAAAATGTATTATATTTGCAGTGTCAAAGCGAGAGAAATGCGAACCAGATGGTAAACAAAGCGGGCAGGGGAATCCAGAAGGTACAGTTGTTCTATCGCCGCAGACAACAATAGAGCTCAAGCAGCGCTCCACAAGGGTCATCTATTATGACCACGGGAGGTCACAATAGACGACCGGCGTCGGTCATCTATTAAGCCCCAAAAGCAGCGCTATCAAAGCCTGGGAGGAAGAAAGCAAAAATGCTGAGAAGCACAAGATGATGAAGCTGAGAAGCACACAGAAACGTAGCTGAGAAGCACACAGAAACAATGCTGAGAAGCACACGGAACAATCCGGATTCATATACATGAAACTTTATGTTTACCCATTTCTTAACAGAATTGTAATATCTGTTTAAATCGGCTGTAATATGGCATGAGTACCTTTGCACCCGAAAAGGAAGGCGATAGCTGAACGAAAGCTTAGGAAAAGCAGACGGAAAGCTTAGGAAAAGCAGACGGAAAGCTTAGGAAAAGCCTCGTTTTCATTTCATCGGGAAACAATAATTTATCAAAAATAAATGGGTACAATTTATCTATGCATTGTGATCTTCCTGCTCTGTTTGGCAGTGTTCGATCTCTTCGTGGGAGTCAGCAACGATGCTGTCAACTTCCTGCAGTCAGCCATCGGAGCTAAGGTGGCAAAGTTTCGCACGGTTCTTATCATCGCCTCCTGTGGCGTAGTGCTCGGAGCCATCATGTCTTCGGGAATGATGGACATCGCACGCCACGGCATCATGAGTCCAGACCGCTTCACCTTTGAGGAAGTAATGACGCTCTTCCTTGCGGTCATGGTAACCGACGTCATCGTGCTGGACGTGTTCAACACGTTAGGTATGCCTACCTCCACCACCGTCTCGCTGGTGTTCGAGTTGTTGGGAGGTGCCTTCATCCTCGCCACCCTGAAGATGATAGGCGACGACAGCCTCAACTACGGTATGCTGCTCAACAGCAACAAGGCCTTGGAGGTGATTATGGGTATTTTCTCATCGGTCATCATCGCCTTTGTCTTCGGTGCTTTCGTGATGTGGCTCTCGCGTGTGGTTTTCACCTTCAACTATCGCAAGCACTCCCGCTATTCGATTGCCATTTTCGGCGGTATCGCTTTCACAGCCCTCTCCTACTTCATCTTCATGAAGGGCTTGGGCAAGAGCCCTTATCTGCCAGCAGAATGGCGCGATTTCATTGACCAGAACATCGGTTCGCTGCTCTGTGCCACCTTCGTGGTTTCAGCCATCGTGATGGAGTTCCTGCACCTCTGCCGCGTCAACATCTTCAAGTTCACTGTGCTGATGGGCACCTTCGCCTTAGCGATGGCCTTTGCCGGCAACGACCTGGTGAACTTCATCGGTGTGCCTCTCGCCGGACTTTCTTCTTACAACGACTATATGGCCAATGCCAACGGCGTAGGTCCCGACAGCTTCATGATGACATCGCTGATGGAGAGTGCCAAGACCACTCCCGTCTATCTGCTCGCTGCAGGCTTCGTGATGATTGTCGCCATGGCCACCTCAAAGAAGGCACAGAACGTGATCAAGACCTCTGTAGACCTGAGCCGCCAGGACGAGGGCGACGAGATGTTTGGCAGCTCATCTGCAGCACGCGTCATCGTACGCAACTGCCAGAGTGCCGACTCATGGCTCAACGGCTTCATGCCCAAGTCGTTGAAGCAGTGGATTAACAGCCGCTTCGACAAGAACGATGTAGAGTTGGAGGAAAGCGCTGCCTTCGACGTGGTTCGCGCAGCCGTCAACCTGGTATTGGCTTCCATGCTCATCACCATCGGTACCAACCTCAAGTTGCCTCTCTCTACCACCTACGTAACCTTCATGGTAGCCATGGGTTCTTCGCTTGCCGACAAGGCTTGGAGCCGTGAGAGTGCCGTATTCCGCGTAACAGGTGTGCTGAGTGTCATCGGTGGATGGTTTATCACAGCCGGTGTGGCTTTCGCAGCCTGCGCCCTCGTCTGCCTCGCCATGCATTTTGGCGGCATCCTCGTGCAGACAGCCTTCATTGTTCTCGTTATCTTCATGCTCATACGCAGCAACATCCGGTACAACAAGAAGTCGAAGGAGGAGAGCAAGGGAAGCACCTTCCAGCTGATGATGCGCTCGCACGATCCAGAAATCGTATGGGATCTGCTTCGCCGTCATGTGTCACGCACACAGAGCTTCGTATGCCGCTTCGCCCTGAGTGAGTTCAACCTCATCATGGACGGTCTTGCCAACGAGAACACCCGCGAGCTGCGCCATGCCAACAAGGAGCTGAAGAAGGAGCAGGACATGCTGAAAAAGTTCCGCCGCCAGGAGATGTTAGGCTTGAAACGCTCGCCTTTGGAGATTGCCATCGAGCGCAACACATGGTTCCATCTGGGTGCCAACAGCAACCAGCAGTTCATCTACTCACTACGCCGTATGCTCGACCCTATCAAGGAGCACGTAGACAACAATTTTAACCCGCTGCCCACTGAATACATCAACGAGTTTATGCCTATACGCCAAAAGATCAACGACTTGATGAAGATGAGCTGCGAACAGATAGAGACAAGTCGCTATGAGAACTATCGTGAGATTCTCGCCGAGGCTGATGCCTGCAAGGACGAGCTCTCAGTGCTCCGCAAGAAGCACATCGATCGTCTGCAGAACATGAAAGACAACACGCTGATGCAGATCTCGCTCGTCTATCTGAACGTGCTGCAGGAGAGCCAGGAGTTCCTCAGTGTGATGAGACACCAGCTCAGAGCTGCCAAGAAGTTCATGGAGAACTAATCCTCTCCTTTGCTTATTCGATATAAAAAAAAGAGCATCGCCTGCTGGTGATGCTCTTTCATTTTGATTTTTCGCAGAATTCAGGAGTTATAGCGACTTTCTACAAGCTCTTGATGAGTTTCAGTATCTCAGCCCGCTTGCCATCATTGGTGCCATTGCCTACATAGCGTACAATGCCTTTCTCGTCGAGCACGAGGAAGAGCGGAAAGCCGCCTGTGCCCACAAAGCGCACGAAATACTTGTCGTCGTAGATGTGGTTCCAGTTGAACCCACGCTGCTGGGTGATGCGACGCACCTTGTCGGCCTTCTCGAAGTTGACCGAGAGAAACAGCACGTCGGGCAACTGCTCCTTCCATTCAGAGAGAATCGACATCTCGCGCAGACAGGGTCCGCAGCCCGAGAACCAGGCATTGACAACCACCTTTCGGCCCTTGATGAGTTCGTCGGTCCATGGATTGCCATCGATGTCATACTCGGCAAAATGCCCTGGCAAAGGTTTACCTACCTCAAGTTCTAAATATTTATAGCCTCCCTCTGGAAACATGCGCTTGTTCATCAGCTCACGGTTTTTTATCTCTTCGTCTATCTCGGCGATTCCTTTCACACGGTTGCGGGGTATCTCATACTTGGCCCACGACTGGGGCACAGTAGCTCCCTTGCGAAGGGTGATGTTTACAATCATATAATCCTTGCTCAAGCTCACGAATCCCATCGACTGGGCAGCAGCTGCATCAGTAGGGAGCTCCTTTGAATAATACTTACCGTCGACAAAGTAGGCGGCCTTTACCAAACTGTCTGCTGTTTGGGTTTCAGACTGCTGTGCAGATGCCGTGAGCGAGGCAAATGACAGCAGAGCCAGGAAAAAGCTTTTTGTTCTCATTGTTTTTTATGTTGATATTTTCTGTTTTCAATGCCACAAAAGTACATAAAAAAGGCAAAACTCCATCATCGAAGTCCTGCCTTTTTTCTTTATTCAATAAGTTTAACGGTGCTTAAAACGTTTTTTGAAAGTCTCAACTTTCGCAAGTAAGCTCCACACGCCCTGAAACAAATGCTTATTCGTGCGTAGCAAAACGCTGCTCGGCCAGTTGCTCGTACTTGGTGCCGGGCTTGCCATAGTTGGCATAAGGCCAGATGCTGATGCCGCCACGGGGTGTAAAGATGCCTGTCACCTCGATGTACTTAGGATCCATCAGGGCGATAAGGTCCTTCATGATGATGTTGACACAGTCCTCATGAAAGTCGCCGTGGTTGCGGAAACTGAAGAGATAGAGCTTCAGACTCTTGCTCTCCACCATCTTGACATCAGGAATGTAGCTGATACGAATCTCGGCAAAGTCGGGCTGTCCTGTAATAGGACACAGCGATGTAAACTCGGGGCAGTTGAAACGCACCCAGTAGTCATTGCCCTGATGCTTATTGACGAAAGTCTCGAGCACCTCGGGCGCATAATCCATTCTGTATTGGGTCTTGGCACCTAATGCCTTCAGACCGTCTTCTTTTCTATCCATATCTTTGTTTATTGTTTCTTTTGTGAAGGAGTTTTGAAGGAGTTATTTTCAGAAGTTAAAGGAGTTAAGGAGTTAAGACAACAGTCTTATTGCTTGAATTCAAACCCACAAAGGCATTTGTCTTAACTCCTCAGCGACCGCAGGGAGCGATAACTCCTTAACTCCTTTAACTCCTGAAAATAACTCCGAAGAATAGCTCCTTAGAATCAATTCAGGCTGAAAATCTTAAACACGTTATAAGAGATGTTTTTATCGTACACATCCTCGCCTTCGTGACGCTTCAAGAACTTCACCACGCGAATGGTGACAGGCAGCACGATGATTTCGTACACCGTCTTGAGCACCACCTGCCAAATCATCAACTTGGGCAACTCGGCAGCAGGAACCACTCCACCCAATGCCAGAGGGAAGAAGATGAGACTGTCGCAGCTCTCACCTGCCACCGTACTCCAGATGGCACGAGCCGAGAAACGCTTTCCGCCATCACGAATCTTCATCACACTCATCACGTAGGCATTAGCAAAAGAACCTACGATGAAAGCCACAAACGAGGCAGCGGCAATGCGGGGAGCCAAGCCAAAGATGGCATGAAAGCCCTCCTGATTGTGCCAGTAGGGAGCTGCGGGAATCATATCGCAGATGGCTCCCAGCGCCACGAAGAAGAAGTTCATGGCAAAGCCCGTCCATATCAGCAGACGAGCCTTCTGATAGCCCCACACCTCGCACACACAATCGTTGATGATGTAGCTCACGGGGAAAACGATGAGACCTCCGGTAAGAGAAACCGAACCTACTGCAATTTGCTTTGTTTCGAGCACGTTTGCCGCTATGAGGCAAACGCAAAAGAGGATGCTGAAAAGCATGAACAGCACGCTCACTTGAGTTTTTTCTTTTTTCATTTTTCTTGTTTTTTACGAGGTTTACCAAGCACTCGAGTTCATAAATATAAAGGTGGAACTACCCATCCTTTGCAAAATCGGCTGCAAAATTACGATTATTATCTGAAACTGCCAAATTTCGAGGCTGTTATCTGCCTTTTTCTTCATAGGTGAATAAATAAAAAGACTCCAGACTATGTTTCACACACCATCTGGAGTCCTGTCTATAAGCAAGCATACAGCTTGCCTCATCTACTACATAATACTAAAAACCTACTTGCGAATTATTTTCTTATGCTGATGGATAAGGATGCCATTGCTTTCGGCATTTACCTTCATACCCATCATGTTGTACCAAGCCTTGTCGTCGCTTCTCTCCTGAGTGGCAATCTCGTCGATGCCTGTTGGCAAAGAAGCCTTGCCATAGGCGCTCAGACCACCATTCTCATTGACAGCCTGCACACAAAGCACAGCATCCTGATAAGCAGCAGGAACCTCGAAAGTGGTGCTTTCGGTAAATCCTATCACCTCGTCGCCTGCCGTCACCACATAACTGATGGCATAAGGCACTTTCTTCCACTCCAACGTAGCGTTCACCTTCTTCACCTCAGGCGCCTCACAAGCCTCGCAAAGGAGAGTGGGCTGCCATCCGTCGCTACCCGATAGCACATTCTTCACCGTGTAGCGGGCTGCTTCCTCAGCAGAGAGCACAGCCTTCTCGCTATGTCCTGTCACCTTCTGCGTCTTGTCGCCATCAGCATAGTAATAATATTCGGTGATGCGATGACTCAAATCTACAGGATTCCCATCACCATCCATGGTGTTATATTCAGCCCAGAGCTTGGGCAGTCCGCCCATAGTTGGATACCAGCCTGCAGCAGGAATCTTGACGTAAGAACGGGTATTGATAAACAGCGTGATAGGAGTATCGTGCCAGGGACGTCCCAACCACACATCGGTTTCGGCAGGATTGCCTGGAGCCGTGATGACATTGTTCATGAACACATATCCCCAAGTTGTCTCTTTTGGATGATTAGGAGCTACGATGTAGCCACCGCTCTTGCGCACGATATTGATGGTGTCCTGGTCCAGATAAACATTTCCCTGACCATAAATAAAGTCTACAGCACCTTCTATCCAACTGTCCTTTATGTAATGACGATTATTGAGCTTGGTGGTGGTAAGCCATGTGTCCTGATAAGAGAGCAAACCCACCTTGTTGAGCGCCACACGGTCGCCCAAGGTATAGAGCGCCAAGGCCTGTGGACCGTCGTTTTTCTCCACGCCATAAGAGTTGACAAAGTTGATACCCTCAAAATAGAGATTGTCCGAATTGGCAGTGAGGGTGGCGCCATCGTTCACCTTGTAGTCATTGCCGACTCCACTCAGACGATCGTCGGAAATGCTCACCTGGTTGCGCCCCTGTCCGATGAGATACAGATAAGGCTTATTGGCAGGAATGTCGTGATGACCTTTATAGACACCCTTCTTGATAAAGATAAGCCAAGGCTGTGTGCGATTAGCAGGAGCTGCATCGATAGCTGCCTGTATGGTGGTATAGTCGCCTGTTCCGTCTTGAGCCACCACTGCATCATAAAGACGGGCTGCGGGCTGCTTACGCTCCATCGTGACGAAATGGATATTGACACCCTTAAAGGCATTGCCACTACGGTCGGTAATGGCGCCAGCTGGCAATACGAACTCATAAGCCTGATTATACTTCAGTCCGCTATAAGGATAGACCACAGTCTTACCGCTCACTGTAGGGGTAAGAACTTCGCCGCCAAGCGTAGCATCGCCCTCTCCCAAGACCACTTTCTCGTCGAAGGTCAGGATTATAGAACCTGTAGCCGATACTCCTTCGTCATTGTCGGCAGGAATAGATGCTACGAGCACAGGTGCCTGATGATCATCACCTTGTTCGACATCAGCAGTAACATAGATTTCTGCTACAGCTGTGCCATCATATACATGCTCCACACCTATCAGCGAAGAGGTGTAATCGGGCATAAAGCGAACCCACACCTTATCTTGTCCATTACAAGATTCTGGCAGCGTAAACTCTTCCTCATCCCATCCACGATTGGGCAGATGATAGGTTCCTACAGTTGTAAAATTAGTGCCATCAGTACTTACCTGCATATAGTTGACTGAATAAGCATTATAGTCGTCGCCCATGGCTGCTGCCACTTTGATGTTCTTATAGCCTTTAGTAGAGAACGATAGCTCAAAGTAATTCTTCTCTGTCAGCGGACGCCATACACGAGCGCTGTACTTATCAAGCATCACAGAGGCAAGCCATGCTTTAGATGTTCCCTCAGCATTGCGCATCTGCAACAATCCAGTATTCTCTGTTTCCGAAGCAAAGTCGGCTGCTACATCCTGACGGGCAGAAAGATTGTGTAAGTCCCAAGCCACGATATAATCGCAAGCAGAATAGTTTGCCACGATCTTCTTCTCGCTATCCATTGTTACGATACGTTCTGCCTGTGTCGTTTGGTCCTCCCAATTGGTAAAGGTAAGTATCTTGTTGTTGGAAGCTACGAGTTTCACGTCGGTGCCTTCCTCATAATAATGCACTCCGTCGACAACTTTTCCTTCAGGCACCATCGTCACCATGTGGTCTAAGGCTCCCGAAGTGAGCGAGAGATTAAGCGCATACACGGGTTGGGATGTGTATACAGCCTGCAGTGAGGTATTAGCCGTAATGACAAACGAATAGGGATTTTCGGTGCTGATGGTCTTACCCGTCTCATCTACCCATTTCTCAAAATGGTAGCCAAAATTCTCTGTCGCCTTCACACTTACTTGGGTTCCTTCATCGAAGACATTGCCTGCTGGCGACACCTGGATGCTGCCAGCCTCTGCATTAACCAATGTTGCCGAAAGTTGATAGCTGTTTACTTGTTCCACCTCACCTTCTGTAGAGGCTGTGATGACAAAGTTGGCAAAACCATACTGCTTGTTGACTGCCACATTCTTGATAAACACCTTGATCACTAACTCGTCTTCTGTGGCTGGTATATTAGACAAGTCGGCTATGTAATGCGTGAAATAAGGATCAATCTTGGCGTTTTGCGGACTCTGCGCCTTCAGCAGTTCGTAACTCTTACCACTAACTTCTGCCACGACGTCCAGATTACCACCATTGGTTCCCAACTTACAGGCATCGAAGCTGAAGGATTTACCCGACAACGAGAGACCTTTCTTGGTTTTCAACGAGAAACTGATGGCATTGGCATCGCCATTGCCTGATGCCACCACCTTAGGTTGTATCTTGGTTACGATAAGGCTACCAACCTTGTTGGTTCCTAAAAATTCCAGGTCGCTGCCAAGCGATGCGGTGGCATAAGAGAGTATGCCGTCTGCAGAAATAGTACCTTCGAGGGCTTTGGCATCGCCCTGATTGAAATTCCATACCATCTCTATATTGGTGGCACACAACGGTAGTTGCACCATAACCAATAAGAGTGCTAAGAATAGATGTTTAAACTTGTTCATAATCATATTAGGGTATTTTTTTAAAATTTTTATTTGAAAACGACTTTCTTGTTATTGCAAATATAGATTCCCTTGCCAGGCTTGTCGACCTTGACGCCCAAGAGCGTGTAATACTGGCAGTCTGACTTCTGCGTCTCTGACTGCAGATTGTTGATACCTGTTGTTTCCTTGTCCAGCGCCATTCCGCTGATAATGACATCGCTCAGACAGATTGTCTTTCCTGTAGCCTTGCTGGTGTACCAGGGATAAACACGCACAAGCAGTGTCTCGCCTTCATCGAGAGAGATGACTGGCGTGTCCTTCACTTCGAGCATATTGTTGGCAGGCATGCTGGTGGGCGAGAAAATGGTGTGCTGATTGGCAAAATTAGGTTCCTTGGAATAGTTGATGTGACAACGCATTCCATTTCCTCCACATCCACATACAAACATACTGATGTTGTCAATCTTGAGCGTTGTTCCTTTGGCTGCAGTGATACCAAACTGAATGTATCGGGTGGAAACCTCGTCTATCTCGCCCTCAGGCCAGTTGTCACCTACTATCAGACAACGCTGTGTCTTATGAGTGGCATCATAGCCTGTCCCTTCTGGCCACACGGTATTGGCATTAGGACTGGAATACTTCTGCACATACATGCCTTCAAACGACTGAGGCACTATCGTAGCAGGACCTGTAAGTTGACAATCGTCGTTCTTCTCTAAACTCCAATAGGCTTTTACAGGTGTGCCGCCTTCCATGCTGATGGCTGTAGCCTTTACAGGTATCTCTATTGTTTTAGAGCCTTGCTTGATAGTGATGACTCCCTCGTTGCTGCCTGTGGCGGCAAGTTCGAGTTGCATATAGAAGCTCGTTACGAGGGTGCTGCCAGAATAAGGTATAGAGATTTTGTCGGTCCAATTAACCTTGTCGAGCGAAACCTTTAGTCCTGGTGTTGCCGAAACTTCCACAGAACCATCGGCTGGTGTAAGCCCAAAGCCATTGACAGATATTTCTTTCGTCATCATCTGACCTTTATAGCCCTCTCCTAAATCGGCATTGACTGGCGAAACACTCAAGTCGGAAGGAATCACAATATTATCTGCCAAGATGCCATCATTCTTCAATAAAGAGGCCACCTGGCGGGCTATCAACGTGGCTCCAACAGTCGACAAATGGGTGCTTCCGTTATGGTCGCTCAACATATCGAGACATTTTTTTTCTCCATAGCTCAGATAGAGTTCTCGGGTAGCCGTGGTCAGGTCGATGAAAGGAACATCCAGTTCTTCGGCTACCGACTTCATCTGGTACACGTAGTCCATCGTATGATCAGTAGAAGGCAACTGCTGATTTTCTACAACACCTCCATCTGTCAGCGTGCTGAACTTATCGCCCAGGTCATGCTGTCCACTTCGACGAATCGTATTGCCCGAAAAATACATACGGCAGATAGGAGCCACGAGTACGGGATAGCAACCCAAGTCGCGTGTCTCTTTCACATATTTGCGAAGAAAATCCTTGTAGGTGCCAAAAGGTGTAGTGCCACGATAATCGGTGGCTTCTGCTTTATCTGTTTCTCCCACCTTATTATAATAGGCTTTCAGTTCATCACCATCCATACCATTGCTCTTCTCATCATTGTGAGAAAACTGAATAAGCACGTAGTCGCCAGGCTTCATCTGCTGCTTCACGCTCTGCCAGTATGCGGCCTCTTGATAGAAACTCTTGCTGCTGGCTCCTGCCTTACCACGATTATTGATGGTGACGTTCTGGAAAAACTGTTGGAAATACTGCGCCCATCCACGAGTAACCGTACTACTTTCATCATAGGTTTGCATCGTAGAGTCGCCGATGGTGTGTACCGTGATAGCTTGCACCTGAAGCATACTACACAGCAACAACACCATGAGAAAAAGACTGGTTGTTTTTTTGTTCATTGTTTTGTATTTTAAGTTTGAAAATAATTATTGTCAAGAACACGAATTCTTCGGCTGCAAAATTAAACCTAAAATACAAAACTAAATGGGGATTTTTTTCTCAAACATGGGGTGTTTTTGTCGCAAAAGCCTTTATTTATCGGCTTTCCCGCCATTCTGACGATAATCTGTTGGCGACATTCCTGTCATCGACCTAAATATCTTACCAAAATACTTAGGGTCGGAAAAACCACACGAATAAGCTATCTCAGACACACCCTTCGACGTACTAAGCAAAAACTGCTGAGCACGCTTAATGCGAATTTCGCGCAAAAACTCTGCTGGCGTCAGACCTACTATCCGCTTCAACTTGCGATTCAGTCCCGAACGAGATATTGCAGCCGCTTCTGCCATTTCGATTATTCCTACCTCAGAATCTGAAAGATGAGCGTCGATAAACTGCATGAGGCGCTTCATTATCTCATCGTCTTCCTCGGTCGAAACAATCTGAACTGCTTCCTGACTTTCATCTACCATTTCCCGACCCACTTGATTCTTGTCTTCAAGCAATGCTAAATAGGCTTCCAAAGTTTCGCGCATCTTCGTCTTAATGCGTCGTATATAGATATATATATATAATAAGGTGAAAATAGTGACCAATATCAAAAAGACATATAGGATAAAAGCCCATATCGTTTCCGAGAACTTGGGGGTGACATGAATGTGAAGCGTGGAGAAGTTTTTCGTCCACTCACCTGTAGCATTGGTACACTTCACTTGTAGCTGATAGTCGCCAGGTTGCAAGTCGGGCAAGGTCACGGTGTGTTCCTTACCTAAGAAAATCCACTTGTCGCATTCACGCAGTCTGAAAGCATAAGATAGGTCTTCTGCGTTTGAAAAGTCGAGCGTCGAGAAACTCACTTTCAAATTGCGCTGTTGCTTATTAAGGGTAAGCGAATCGAGATAGGCTACAGCATATTGCATCGGAGCATGCTCCACACTGATGCCCGTAAATACGACATGACGCTCACCGCCAGTCTTCGAGAGTTCGCTCTCTGAAAGGCAGAATGCTCCATCCTGCAAGCCAAACATCCAACGACCATCGGGTAAACATACTGGATGGGCGTCGCTATAACGATATGAATCATGAAAGAATCCTGTGCCGTAGTTTCGCACTTCGCCCGTCTGAGTGTTGAGCATCATGAGCGTGTAGCCACCCACTACCCATATCCAATCTTTACGATAAGGCGCCATGCTTGAAACCGTTTCGCATTGTAGCCCCATCGTCTTGTCGAAATGCTTGAAATCCAACTTGCTTGCCATCAGGTCGTGGCTCATAATCTTATCAATGCCCGCACTCTCGGTACTCACGTAGATCTGATGGTCGCTGGTTTCAAGGATGTCCGTCGTCGCACTATTGCATAAACTTTCCACACGCTTAGGTTCACGACAATGTAAGCGTAACTTCATGTCGCTAATGTTTTTATCCGTCATTTTCCCTACAGCAAGTCCTGTCGTTGTGGCTGCCATAAGAATATGATGCTGGGTAAAATGCAGACTTCTCACCTTCCAGCCCTTCGTTTGCTTTATATGCTCTATTTTGTCACCATTCAGACAATAGATTCCGTCAAAGGTGGCAAGCCAAAGGCGACCTGAAGGGTCGGCCTTAATGTCATAGACTGAATTGGCATTAGCATTGCCCAAACTGACAGACTGCACCTCAAAACCTTCCTTTTGGCTCTTCAATTTGTAGAGTCCTCCTGGCTTAGTGCCTAAGTAGATTATGCCATCGCTATGCTGATAAATGACATATACAGACGAAGAAAAAGATACGTGCGAAGGGGAAATCTTACCTGATGGAGAAAGATAACCCATCGGGCGGTTGCTACGATCGTAAATGCTCACAGCCTTGTCTTTCAGTGTTGCCACCCAGTAGTTTCCAGTACGGTCAACAAAAAAACAGCGAGCCTGTTCTTGATTTCTCAAAACTAATGGAACTGCTGGCTTACGATAAAATACGGTCTTGATAATACTATCGGGAGTACTAATCCACAAGTTACCCTGTCTATCTGTCATCTTGCGTCCCCTTTTCTTTTGCAAACTCTGCGTCATCTGATTTTGCTTACCAGGGCGTTGCTTGTTGTGTTCCTTAGCCTTCAATAGCTCTTCGTTTTCTGCATCAGAGATATTTACAAACGTTCCTTTTGACTGCGAAAACAAAAACCATCGGTCGTCTACCAAGCAATAAATATCTCCATTTGCAGCCAGTTGCATATCTCTCACACGATTGTTTTCCAGGGGAGAACCATCACCAGGACTCGAGTTAAAGGTTACAAACTCGTAGCCATCAAAACGTGTAAGTCCGTCCCAAGAGGAAATCCAAATAAATCCTATTCTGTCTTGCAACATCTTGGTAATGTGCCATTGATTCATGCCTTCATTGGCTCCATAAACGACTGTTTTGCTCACAGTCTGCGCACAAAGAATAACGCAACTTAAAAGACTGAAAAATATAAAAATAACGTTTTTTTTCATCAGAAGTAGCTTATTTGTTGATTGCCCTTAATTCCGCAACACTTTAGTTTAACATTTTTATAACATCCTGAGCAACAACAAGTTGCTCAGGGTGTTGTCATGTCAAAATTTTCACTTACCTTAGTGTCGCAAAAACCAATAAGCAAAACTCTGGTATGACATGGCAAAGATACAAATAAAATCTGAGAAACTCACTCCTTTTGGAGGAATATTTTCAATCATGGAGCAATTTGACTCCACATTGTCTTCTATAATCGATTCTACATTGGGTCTAAGAAGCAAACAGTATGGTTATCAATATGAAGTATGATGCAAAGCCAACATAATGACATTTTTGAGTCAACAAGCGATTTATTGAAACAGTTGCGGAATTAAGGGATAAAAATGTAAGAGGACGAACCATCACTGGCTCGCCCTCTTTTTTGGTATGCTCGGCATGAGCTTATTCTAATGGGTGCAAGTCCCTAACGAGCCCTAATAGCGGGAATTGTATAGCCAATAGCAAGGGTGTCCACTGCGAGGTGGAATCTGAAAGAAGCTGGCGGCA
>OIYF01000339.1_pt1 | contig 19705 bp, 16 predicted proteins | sample 1587971 | NCBI WGS metagenome assembly OIYF01 (sample SAMN03283248) | human gut metagenome | biome: human-associated habitat; material: feces | host: Homo sapiens | place: Peru | collected 2012 | reverse complement strand
AGAAAAAGGAAGCAAGCGAGATGATTCTTTTGTATGAAAAGTCTGTAGCAGGACATGTGGAATTATATCAGGCTGGAAAGAAATGGGGCATAAAAGTGGATGGCAGAGTTGTCGTGCCACCCCTTTATCGCAGCATAGCGCAACCTGTTGGTGCCTATTGTGCCTTTGAAGAGATTCCAAGATATTGGGGTATTATGACCTTAAAAGGCAAGGTGATAGTTGATGCCAAATATGAGAAGGTCGAGATTCGTGATGGAGGGATCGCCGTGGTAACTGATATCACGGGGAAAACACAGACCATCCATCTGAAAGTCTGAGAATATTAACAAAAAAGAGTGTGTCATGAATTTATGATACACTCTTTTTTTTTATTCTGTTTAATTACATCTTCTTTATCCGTTTGCGATATTTCCGAAGAAATCGAATGAGGCATCCCAATCCTTCCAGACTGGCTCTCTGCCCAATTCCTTCAATCTCGCATTGATTACCTTGGCGGTACGCTCATCGCTCACGGTGAACTGCTCCAGCGCCTGAGGATAAGTATGATAACCACCTGGATTTACCTTGGATTCAGCCGACATGGTGGTGACACCGAGGGTAGCCATGTTGTCGCGGATGTAGGCTGGCTCACGGGTAGAGTAGGAAATATCTACGTCGTGGTCGAAGATGCGCATGGCGAATGTAGCCTGTGCCAACTGCTTGTCGGTCATGAAACAGTTAGGCTGGAATCCTTCGTTCTGTGCAGGGCGCATACGAGGGAAATTCACACTGTACTTCGTCTTCCAGTAGTGCTTCTGCAGGTAGCGCAGGTGGTGAGCCATCATCACTACATCCGTGCGCCACTCCTTCTCCAGTCCGATGAGCACACCCATACCGATGGAATGGACACCTGCCATACCCATGCGGTCGAAACCATCGCAGCGCCACTCAAACTTGCTCTTCATGCCACGTGGGTGGTAGAGCTTGTAGTGCTCGTGGTTGTAGGTCTCCTGGAAACAGATGACACCGTTCATGCCGTGGTCGGCGAGGGTCTTGTAATCCTCTGTAGAGAGCGGCATCACCTCAATCTTCACGTTAGAGAAATACTTCTTGGCGATGTCGATGGCCTTGGCGAGATAAGGGGTGCCAGCCTTTGCCGGGTTTTCGCCCGTCACGAGCAGGATGTTCTCGAATGGAGCCAACTGCTTGATAGCCTTGTATTCGTTCTCGATCTGCTCAGGGGTGAGGATGGTGCGTGCCATCGGATTCTCGCGGTGGAAACCGCAATACACGCAGGAGTTGGAGCATGAATTGGTGATGTAGAGAGGAATGAACATCGACATGGTCTTGCCGAAGCGCTCCTCGGTATATTTGCGGGAAAGACGCGCCATTACCTCCAGGTATGGCTCGGCTGCCGGTGAAATCAGCGCCATGAAGTCGTTCACATCGCAATGGTCCTTGGCGAGGGCACGGCGCACATCGTTATCGGTCATTCGAGCAATGCGCTCCGTGGTCTCCTCCCAACTGATATTCTTTAATTCGTCTGAAAACATTTTCTTACTTTTTAAACTTTCTCAAATCGTGTGTCAACTTGGCTGCGCAGAAGTTTGGACCACACATGGTGCAGTACTCACCGTCTGTATGACCTGCCTCCTCGAAATACTTCAAGGCGAGCTCTGGGTCGAGAGAGAGGTGGAACTGGTCTCTCCAGCGGAACTCGAAACGGGCCTTGGAGAGGGCGTTGTCGCGGATGGTTGCGCCTGGATGACCCTTTGCCAAATCGGCTGCATGAGCGGCAATCTTATAGGTTACCACACCTGTGCGCACATCTTCCTTGTTAGGCAAGGCGAGGTGCTCCTTTGGTGTTACATAGCAGAGCATTGCGGTGCCGAGCCATGCTATCTGGGCGCCACCGATGGCTGATGTGATGTGGTCATAACCTGGAGCGATATCGGTAACCAATGGGCCGAGGGTGTAGAATGGTGCCTCGTGACAGTGGTCGAGCTGGCGCTCCATGTTCTCCTTGATCTTCTGCAATGGCACGTGACCAGGACCCTCGATGAATGCCTGTACGTTCTTGTCCCAGGCACGGGTAACGAGTTCGCCCATGGTATCCAACTCGGCAAACTGGGCTGCATCGTTGGCATCGGCGATACAGCCTGGGCGCAGACCATCGCCCAAAGAAAGGGCTACGTCGTATTGTGCCACGATGTCGCAGATGTCGTCGAAGTGCTCATAGAGGAAGCTTTCCTGGTCGTGGTAGAGACACCACTTGCTCATGATACTACCGCCACGGCTCACGATACCGCAGAGACGGCTATCGGCGAGATGCACGTTGTGGCGACGGATGCCGGCATGGATGGTGAAGTAGTCAACACCCTGCTCGCACTGCTCGATGAGGGTATCACGGAATACCTCCCAGTTCAGATCCTCTACCTTGCCGTTTACCTTCTCCAAAGCCTGGTAGATAGGCACGGTTCCTACTGGTACAGGGCAGTTGCGCACAATCCATTCACGGGTTTCGTGGATGTTGTCTCCGGTAGAGAGGTCCATCAAAGTGTCGCCTCCCCACTTGCAAGACCATACTGCCTTATCTACCTCTTCCTCGATGCTGGAGGTAGTGGCAGAGTTACCGATGTTGGTATTGATCTTCACGAGGAAGTTGCGGCCGATGATCATCGGTTCGCTCTCCGGGTGGTTGATGTTGGCAGGAAGAACGGCACGTCCGCGTGCAATCTCATCACGCACATACTCAGGGGTGATATGGGTATCGATGCCCAACTCCTGGCAGTTCATGTTCTCGCGGATAGCCACGTACTCCATCTCTGGAGTGATGATGCCAGCCTTGGCATAAGCCATCTGGGTGATGTGCTTGCCAGCCTGTGCACGGCGAGGCAACTGGATGTGCTCGAAGCGGAGGTGGTCGAGGCTATGGTCAGCAAGGCGCTGCTTGCCATACTCGCTGGTAACCTCCTTGAGCTGCTCGGTATCGTTGCGGTCGAGAATCCACTGCTCGCGCATTCTTGGCAAGCCCTTCTTCAAATCTACCTGATAGTTAGGGTCGCTGTAAGGACCGCTGGTATCGTAGATGTAAACCGGAGCGTTTGGCTCTGTATGTGGAATGCCGCGCTCATCCTTCACAACAGTAGGAGTGAGGTTTACCTTGGTCATTCCAACCTTGATCTGTGGGAAGAGTTTTCCCTGCATATACGCCTTTTCTCTCTGGGCGTAAGCTTTCTTATCGTTTGGCATAATTTTTTAAAGGTAAAAAGGTAAAAGGGTAAAAAGAACATTCTGCTTCTTTGCCTTCATCCTTCATGCCTTTGTATTATCTATATTATAATTAGTCGTTGAGGAATGCGGTGAGTGGAGAACTTGCCTCGGCACAATCGCTGATGGCTCCGAGACCTGCCTCGTAAGCACGGCGACCGCATACTACTGCTTCCTTGAATGCCTTAGCCATCTCTACAGGATCACCGGCAACGGCGATGGCTGTGTTAACCAAGCAAGCGCTGGCACCCATCTCCATAGCCTCGGCAGCGTGGCTAGGCGCACCGATACCTGCATCTACTACAACTGGAACAGTAGCCTGCTCGATGATGATCTGCAGGAAGTCCTTCATTCTCAATCCCTTGTTGGTACCGATAGGTGCAGCGAGTGGCATTACGGTAGCAGCACCAGCCTCTTCGAGGTGCTTGCAGAGGGTAGGGTCTGCCTGGCAATATGGCAATACCACGAAACCGAGTTTTACCAGTTTCTCGGTAGCCTTCAGCGTCTCGATAGAGTCTGGAAGAAGATAGCGAGGGTCTGGGTGGATTTCGAGCTTGAGCCAGTTGGTTCCGAAAGCCTCGCGAGCCATCTGTGCTGCGAAGACAGCCTCCTCGGCGTTGCGCACTCCACTGGTATTAGGGAGGAGCTGGATGCTAGGACTCTGTACGATATGAGTAAGCAGGTCGTCCTGCTTGTCTTCGAGTTCGATACGTTTCATAGCAACAGTAACCATTTCTGTTTCTGATGCTTTGATGGCTTCAGCCATGAGGGCATTGTTGTTAAACTTTCCTGTGCCCAAGAAGAGGCGTGAGTTAAACTCTCTGCCTGCGATTACTAATTTTTCCATTGTTTTATTATAGAGTTGTTATTTTTGTTTTCATTTCTGTAGGAAAAGTACTTTTGGGTGATTCTTTTCCGCAGTATTCTGGGACCGTTATCCTCCGCAGAACGCTTTTACGATAACGATGTCTGCTCCTTCTGCGATGATTGTGTTTTCCCATTCATCACGAGGCACCATTTCGTTACTGATAGCTACTGCTACTCCTGTAGCTGGCAAATCGAGTTCCTGAGCTAACTCCCTGATGGTTTTAGCCTGTGTCTCGGTCTCTTTGTTGTTGATAGTTACTTTCATATTCTGTTCGTTTTATATGATGAATAATCCGTTTGTTTACGCTGTTTCTATCGCCCTAGAGCGATGATATAATAATATGTAACCAACACGGTGAACTTCCAGATGAAAGCCTTAAGAGAAAGAATAAAGCGCTATCAAATATCCCTGCGACAGCATTACCTGCATCAGGTTCAATGGGTATCATCTCAGCCGAATCTTTCAGCACCCCGTGATAATCGCTTGCAAAAGTAATGATAATATCGGAAAAACAATAGAAATTCAAAAATATTTATGCTATATTAACGCTGATGCATCTGTAGCTTTACTGGTGTTTCTTTCTGCATTCCGGGCATTCGCCTTTGATGACGAAGGAAATGGAATGGGGGTAAAAGCCTTCGGGCAACTCGAAACTTGGAATATGGATGTCCTCCATACAGAAGGAGCGCTGGCAAGATTCGCAGTAGAAATGGATGTGACCGTCGTGATGATCGCAAGCTCCTTTTTCTTCGCAGAGTTCGTAGCAGAGTACGCCTCGCCCATCTTCGAAAGCATGCACCACATCATGTTCCAGGAAGAGGGTAAGGGTACGGAAGATGCTCGACTTATCCATCGAAACCATCTTTCGTTCCAGATTACTCAGACTCTGCGGGTTCTGTTCGCCCATCAGGGTCTTCATTACGAGTATGCGGTTGGCGGTAGGTCGGATACCTTTCGATTCCAGCCTGCTGATAATATCTTGTGAATTCATCTTTGCTTCTTTTTAAAATTAGTACTAACCGGTTGCAAAGATACAAAAAAAGCGTGTAAGTTACCATACTTACACGCTTTTTCTTTATTTAAACGTAATTACTTTTTTGCTTTCAATCTAGTCAATGCCGCAGCATGAAGGGATTGGAACCCTTATGCGCAAGCACAACCACGGCTTCTGTTCAGAGCCTCACCATACATTTCCATTGCGGTCATGTAATTTGCAAGAATAGCCTTCAAGGCCTTCTTGATGTTTGCATAAATTGTTTTCATAATCGTTATCCTTTTTTTAAAATTAATACTCGGCATTTCTGCCATTTCCTTTTTTCCTTTGTTCATGAATAATGGTCAATTTTACTTGCCCATCTCCATGTTGTTGTTTACATTTACAGCCTTGGCAATCATAACTGCCGCAACTGCAAGAATCATTACTGTCGTCATCATAATTTGTTTCCTTTCTTTCTTTGTGGAGCCTCCATGTGAGGTCTCCTGTTTTACATTATCCTTATTACAATCTCACTGTTTTCTGGTGCAAAGGTAATGCCTTTTTCTTGAATATCTGTCACAAAGACATGACAAAATGATGAAAAAAGGGCTTTTTTTGATACACGTCAACTAAACAGCAATGGCGGCTTGATATACGTCAAGCCGCCATGCTGTCATATTGAGAAATGTGTCATATTTCTTATGTTTCTTTGGATTTCTGATGCTAGATCAGTTCCAGAATCTTGTCGAGAATCTTTTCTACGGTAGAAGAATCGGTTGCTTCATCGAGCTTCTGGTTGATTTTCTCTTCCAGTTTCTTGCTCACCTTGTCGGCAGCCTTATCCATGGCCTGGTTTGCCTTGTCTTCCAGTTTCTTCTGAACAGAAGCGCCCAGTCCGTCTTCTTCAGAACCATCGTTGTTATCGCTTACAGAAGGAGTCTCATCGGTTGATGAACTGGTGGTTTCTTCTATCTGCAGATTGTCGGCACCTTCCAGCGCCTTCACCATGTCGTCTGCATTCATCGTGTAAACGCTGCCAAGAATACCGAAACTTACGGTGTGCTGTTTGCCATTAAACTCCACGGTTCCCTTAGAACATACGATATAGTTGTGGTATTCGAAGAGCTGGTTCATCACTTCATCGATAGCGCTTCCTGCCATCATTTTGGCGATGGAACGGATGCTTTGGGTGAAGAAGTTGTTGTCGCTGGTTTCTGTTGCCTTGTCGATAGCCTTGGCAGCCTCAGTCTTTACCTTTTCTTTATGAGCATCAGGTCCTGGATTGGTTATGGCGAAAACCAGGAAGAGAAGTACGATAAGACCTAAGATGATTTTCCAGAGGGTCTTGCTCGATTTTTTCTTTTCCGGTTCCTGTCTGTAGCCCTGGTTCATGGCAGCGCCGTGCTGGAAGCCTTGCTGGTAAGCCTCCTGCTGTGCCTGCTGGAAACTCTGCTGGTTTGCAGCCTGGAAGTTTGCTGCTTCTGGTCCGTTGTTACCGGCTGCATCTGCTGATGTTCCTTCAGCATCTTCTTTGTTGGCTGCATTAGCCTTGATTGCTTCTACGGTTTCGAGAACTGTCTTCAGTTCTGCTATTTTCCAAGCAGGAGTCCAGTCTTTCATGCCTTGTGCCCAAACAAGGGTTTCGGGTGTGATAGCCTTCTGAACGAGTTGCTCCAGACTGAATGGACCCGCTTGCTGTCCGTTATTCTCAATGATAAAATATTCCATCATGTATTCTTTTATATTATCTTTTTCTTAAAAGCCCATACAGAGCTTCTTTCTCTCTCAATTGCTTATTAGTGTGTAGCCTTCCACCAAGCCGTTTTCTCTCTTCCCTTGATAGCTACGCTGTGCTGGCTAGGGTCGGAGATAGACAGACCGCAATAGTTCTTTACTTCTATATATGTTTTTCCAAATACAAGAGAATAGGCATAGTCAGTGTGCCCAGCTGCTTTTACTGTGAGCTTGAGCTGATTCTTAAACTGGTCAAGCAGATAACCGCTAGGATAAAGACTATCAACGTATGCCTCCATATCATAGAATAAATTTGGAGAAAATCCATCTAAATGCTGTATGGTTTCCGGATCTACACTTTCTGAAAGCGTATATTTGCTGTTGATTTCCTTCATAATGCTGGCTAATCCGTCCAGTTCTCTACAGTCTATGGCTGCTAGATTGAGATATGGATAATCTGTTGTATTATAGAAATTGATGGATGTAGATATTATGCCAGCATAGTTGGGGGTAGATGAATTGATGTAGTTCCATAATGACTTATATGGCAAGCCATATTGCATAATCTCACTGCTGGAAGCAATGAAGAAATTGGTAACATCTTTCAGCTCGTAGGCTGTCTCTACATTACCCATATAGCAGGCATCGAAGAGGATGTATTGCATCTTGAGTCCACTCTCCCTGATTCCTTCAGCAAGTGTAGCTACATCTATGGCGTTTTCTTTTAATAAGGTACTTCCCCAAAAACGTGTATGTGGTTCATTCGGATTACTGCCAAAGTTAATTCCGCTAAAACAGTAGTCTTGGTGTAATGAACTTCCAAAACCTGGTCGGGCTTTGTAGGGGTAATTGTTCCAATCTTCTGCATAGGTCCATCCGCAACCATGAGCACCGATGATGAGCGCATAGTTGAGTGCTTCTGCATTCTGTTTTACGTCGTTGAGCAAATCTGCAAAACCTTCTGCCGAACAATAACTGTTACCCTCGTATTTCTTGATAGGAACACGATTCACCTTTTTGTTTTTGGCATCATACTGCAAGTCATAGAGGGTACTTTGGTTATATTTTTCACTGAAGAAAACCAACACACGTGAATCATTCAGTCCTTTCTTTGCGATGATGCCTTCGCTGATACTGTCTAAGTTGTTCTCTAAATCATCATAAAGACCTGGATGGCTTGTGCCACCGGTCCAAGGAAAGAACACGAAAATGGTCTGCTTGTTGACGCTATCCACATCAAAAGCCTCGTCGCTACAACTGGTGAAAGTGATGGCGAACGAAAACATACATATAAATAAGGTGAAAAGCTTCTTGATCATAATTAAAAATGTTGAATGTTGAATGTTGAGTTGCAGAATGGCTGACGAATTCATCCGTCTGAGATTCTACATTCATCATTCTACACTCAACATTCAACATATATAAAAAAGAATCTGTTACTTCTTCTTGAGCTCCTCGATAGTTGCCTTGAGGGCAGCAATCTTCTCTACAGAGTCGCTTTCCTTCTTGCGCTCCAGGGCTACTACCTTCTCAGGTGCGTGAGCTACGAAGTTCTCGTTGCTGAGCTTCTTGCGTACGCCCATCAGGAAGCCTTCCAAGTGCTTGAGCTGAGCCTCTGCCTTCTCAATCTCGGCAGCTACGTCGATGAGGTCGCCCAATGGTACGGCAAACTCGTCGGTACCTACCATGAAGCTTGATGCATCGGCACTCTTCTCGGCAATAACCTCAATCTTGTCGAGGTTCGCCATCTTCAGAGTCACGTCGTTGTAAACTTCGAAATCGTTCTTGCCTACTACCTGGAGAGACAACTGCTCCTTCTGGGCAATGTTCTTCTGGTTGCGAACGGTACGAACACCGGCGATAATCTGCTTCACAGCCTCGATGTCGGCTGCCAACTTCTGCTCCTCGGCTGTAGGTGCAGGAATCTCCAGCTTCTCGCGCATGATGCTCTCGCCCTCCTTGCGGTCGTAGATGTGCTGCCACAACTCCTCGGTGATGAATGGCATGAATGGGTGCAGCATCTTCAGCAGTGCGTCGAAGAAGCGCAGGGTAGCGTCGTAGCTCTTCTGGTCGATAGGCTGACCGTAGGCTGGCTTCACCATCTCCAAGTACCAAGATGAGAACTCATCCCAGAACAACTTATATACAGTCATCAAAGCCTCAGAGATACGGTAGTCCTTAAACTGCTTCTGCATCTCCTCGTTCACCTCCTTGAGCTTGGCGTCAAACCATTTCACTGCGATTTCTGCGCTCTTAGGCTGTTCGATATCTGCTGTCTCCCAACCTTTAACGAGGCGGAAGGCGTTCCAGATCTTGTTGTTGAAGTTACGTCCCTGCTCGCAGAGGCTCTCGTCGAAGAGGATGTCATTGCCTGCAGGCGCAGAGAGCATCATACCCATGCGTACACCGTCGGCACCAAACTTATCGATCAGGTCGATAGGGTCAGGAGAGTTGCCGAGGCTCTTGCTCATCTTACGGCCGAGCTTGTCGCGAACGATACCTGTGAAGTACACGTGCTTGAAAGGCATCTTGCCACGATATTCGTAGCCAGCCATGATCATACGTGCCACCCAGAAGAAGATGATGTCCGGACCTGTTACGAGGTCGCTGGTGGGGTAGTAGTAGTTGATCTCCTCATTGTCTGGGTGCTCGATGCCGTCGAAGAGAGAGATAGGCCACAGCCATGAAGAGAACCATGTGTCGAGGCAGTCGCTCTCTTGTTCCAGGTCTTCGGCCTTGATGTTGGCATTCTTCTCCTGTGCGAGCTTCAAAGCCTCCTCTGCGGTTTCTGCCACTACGAAGTCCTTCTTGCCCTCGTTGTCGAAGTAGTAGGCTGGTATGCGATGACCCCACCACAGCTGACGGCTGATACACCAGTCTTTGATATTCTCCAACCAGTGGCGATAGGTGTTCTTATATTTCTTGGGGTAGAACTCGATATCGTCGTCCATGACCGGTGCGAGGGCGATGTCGGCAAAGTGCTGCATCTTGAGGAACCACTGTGTAGAGAGCTTAGGCTCGATAGGCACATTGGTGCGCTCGGAGAAACCTACCTTATTATTATAGTCCTCTATCTTCTCCATGAGGCCAGCCTCCTGCAGGTCGGCCGAGATCTGCTTGCGCACGTCCATGCGGTCCATGCCCACATACATGCCGGCAGCCTCACTGATGGTTCCGTTGTCGTTGAAGATATCGATGGTTGCCAGTCCGTGCTTCAAGCCGAGTGCATGGTCGTTGATGTCGTGAGCTGGAGTCACCTTCAGACAACCTGTACCGAACTCGATGTCTACGTATGAGTCCTCGATGACAGGAATCTCACGGCCTACGAGAGGCACGATGACGTGCTTACCCTTCAGCCAGGTGTTCTTCTTGTCCTCTGGGTTGATACACATGGCTGTATCGCCCATGATGGTCTCAGGACGTGTGGTAGCCACTACAGCATAGTAGCCCTTCTCGTCCTTGTGCATCACGTTCTCCTCGTCCACCTGCTGGCAGTCTTGCTCCACTACGTAATACTTCAGATGATAGAGTTTAGAGTGCTCGTCCTTGTAGATAACCTCCTCGTCGGAGAGCGCAGTCTGCGCCTTAGGATCCCAGTTCACCATGCGCACGCCGCGATAGATGAGTCCCTTCTGGTAGAGGTCGCAGAACACATGGATCACGGCACGCGAACGGGTCTCGTCCATAGTGAATGCTGTGCGGTCCCAGTCGCAGCTGGCACCCAAGCGACGCAACTGCTTGAGGATGATGCCGCCATGCTCGTGAGTCCAGTCCCATGCATGCTTGAGGAACTCCTCACGGGTGAGGTCGGTCTTCTTGATGCCCTGCTGAGCGAGGCGGTTCACCACCTTGGCCTCGGTAGCGATACTGGCATGGTCGGTACCTGGCACCCAGCATGCGTTCTTTCCCTCCATTCGTGCACGGCGCACAAGGATGTCCTGGATCGTATTGTTGAGCATGTGTCCCATGTGGAGCACACCTGTTACGTTGGGTGGTGGGATTACCACTGTATAGGGGTCACGACCGTCTGGCTTCGAGCTGAAGAGTTTGTTGTCGAGCCAGTACTGATACCATTTTCCTTCCACGTCTTGTGGATCGTACTTACTTGCTAATTCCATTTTTTATTATCTTTTGTTGTTTTTTCTTCAATAAAATCGGTGCAAAGTTACTAAATTCTGCCGAAATAAGCGAGGTCTTTACTTATTATTTTCCTTCATTTATGTTTTTCATCTTCATTTGGAGCTTTAAATTTGTAGAATACTTCTTTTATATGTTTTGTTCTATTCATAAGTCTTGGGATTTTTATGGATAGTAGTGATGAACGACAGGCCACTTTGTGCCACTTACGCCATTACGCCAAGTGGCACAAATATAGAAAAATATAGAGAAAACCAGTATTTATGGTACTTTTGGTACTGAAATGCCACATGGCGCTTTGGCGTAAGTGGCGCAAACTTATGCTACTGGTTACTCTACTTGACCTCTTCTCAGCCGATGAGCGGACCTTGGTGTGTCTGGGCATAAGTACCATCTTTTCATCTGTTGGTATGTCACTTGGCAGTGACAAGTATGATACTTAGGCCCTGTAATGTCAGGCTGCAATATTTATTTCGTATGACGATATTTAAATACTGTGTACTCAAGTTAGAAGTTATTTATTACCAAAAAAAACATGAAAATAACGATGGGTTTCCAAGAAAAGCATTATCTTTGCACTATAGTTTCATTAAAATAATATCAACAAGTGCATAGCAAGGAAGAAAAATTAGCCGCTTTCGGGAGATTGCTGGATGTGCAGGACCGCCTGCGCATACAATGTCCATGGGACAGGAAACAGACCTTCGAGAGTCTTCGACCCAATACCATTGAGGAGACTTTCGAGTTGTGTGATGCTCTGATGAAGCGCGACTATAAGAATATCAAGAAAGAGTTGGGCGATGTGCTCGAGCATGTGATGTTCTACAGCATCATAGGGCGTGAGGACGAGGAGTTCGACATCTGTGATGTCTGCAACCAGGAAGCCGACAAGCTCATGTTTCGCCATCCGTTCATCAACTGGCGTGAGGAGGGTAACTGGACGGTTGCCAACCCCGACATGTGTATCAACGAAGCAGGACAGGTGGTGTATAAGGAAACCCAGCAGGAGGAGCCCGATGACGCCTCACGTCCCTCTACCGCCTCGGCTGTGGAGAAGACCTGGGAACAGATTAAGCAGCAGGAGAAAGACGGCAACGAGCGGGTGCTGAGTGGAGTGCCCGATGCCTTGCCCTCGCTCATCAAGGCTTATCGCATACAGGACAAGGCACGCAACGTGGGCTTCGACTGGAAAGTGAAGGAGGATGTGTGGGACAAGGTGTACGAGGAACTGGAAGAGCTGAAGGCCGAACTGGCTAAGGGTGACAAGGAAAACTCCACCCGCGAGTTGGGCGATTTCCTCTTCTCTGTCATCAATGCCGCCCGGCTGTATAAGCTCAATCCCGACAATGCTCTGGAGATGACCAACCAGAAGTTTATCCGCAGGTTCAATTATGTGGAAGACCATTCGATGAAGCAGGGTAAGAGTCTGAAAGACATGACCTTGGAGGAAATGGATAAACTATGGGATGAGGCTAAACGTCAAGAGTAAGGAGTTTAATATAATACATATAAAGATGAGACGATTATTCTTTTTTACAGTGGCTGTCGTGGGGCTGATGCTCATGGCAGGTTGCCACGACCGTAAGGCGGCAAAGGTAATGGGTATGAACGATTCTGTAGATGAGGAGGCGGACAACGATTCCACCATTTATGGCGTTTGTGGCGAAGGAACATCCATGCACTCGCTGCAACTCATTGCTGACAATGGCGATACACTCGATGTCTTTGTTGACGACGAGGAACCGGGAGTGGTACAGGGCGGGCTCCTGGCTGGCGACCGCATAGCCCTGATAGCTTACAAGTCTGCCGACGGCGAGATGGTGGCGCAGCGCGTCATTAATCTTACCTCACTCTTGGGCAAGTGGACCAGTATAGACAAGAACTTCGAAATCGTGGAAGGTGGCGACATCGTCAACAACGTCAAGGCAGAGGTCAACCCCTGGACCTCGTGGAAAATCGTCAACGGCAAACTGCTGCTCAATACCGATACCTTCGCCATCGACAACCTGGGTCCCGACAGTCTGCTGCTCGAGAACCATAAAGGCATCTATGTATTCAAACGCCAGCAGTAGGAGAAGCTGGAGAGACAGATTATGGAACCATTCAGAATTCATATCTTAGGGTGCGGCAGCGCTTTGCCCACCCTCAAGCACAGTGCTTCCGCGCAGCTCATCGAGATGCGTGGCAAGTGCTTCATGATGGATTGTGGCGAGGGAGCACAGATGCAGTTCAGGCGCTCGCATGTCCACTTTGCCAAGGTGAGCGCCATCTTTATTTCTCATCTTCATGGCGACCATTGCTTTGGATTGTTAGGACTGCTCTCCACCTTTGGTATGTTGGGACGTACATCTCGGTTAAAGATTTTCGCACCAGAGTGTTACGCCAGCCTGTTTGAGCAACAGATGGACTTCTTTATGCAGGGCATGACCTATGAAATAGAGTTTGTTCCCGTAGATACAACCCTGCAAAAAGTGGTTTACGAAGACCATTCCGTCACCGTAGAGACGGTGCCTTTGCGCCATCGTGTACCCTGCTGTGGCTACATCTTCCGCGAGAAGCCCACCTTGCCTCACATCCGTCGCGACATGATAGACTATTACGGTATTCCGCTCTCGCAGATCAACAACATCAAGAACGGCGCTGACTGGACGACACCCGAGGGCGACATCGTGCCCAACAGCAGGTTGGTGGAGCCAGCCGACGCACCCCGCAGTTATGCCTACTGCAGCGATACGTGCTATCTGCCCGATCTGTATGAAAGAGTAAAAGACGTGACGGTGCTCTATCACGAAAGCACCTATACCTCGGAGAATGAGGACCGTGCCAAGATCTATTATCACAGCACAGCGCGCCAGGCAGCCCTTGTCGCCCAGAAGGCCGGGGCAGGGCGCTTGTTGCTCGGTCATTACAGCGCCCGATACAACAATGAGAATGTGCTGCTCGAAGAGGCGAAGGCGGTCTTCCCGGAGAGTTATCTCGCGCAAGAGGGAATGGTGTTTGAGGTGAAGTAGTTCTCGGGAGTTCTCTCAGGAGTTAAGGAGATTTCAAAGGAGTTAAAGAAGTAAAAGGAGTTAAGGAGTTAAGACAAATGCTTTTGTGGACTTAAATTAACACTAAGTATTAACTCAAGTTTCGCTTGTGGTTCAAGCACGCCCTTTCTGGGCGTGTGGCGCTAACTTGCGAAAGTTGAAAAATAAATGTTTCCTCCAAGGCATTTGTCTTCACTCCTCAGCGACCGGAGGGAGCGATAACTCCTTAACTCCCTTAACTCCTTAAAAAAACTCCTGCAGAAAAAAGTTCATTTTTAGATGCAAGGTTTTTGTATCTCGTAGTTTAATAAATAAATTTAGGAGAATTTGGAATCAGAAAAGCAACTCCTCGACGACATTTTGAGTGGTAGTCGCGATGCGATGCATCGACTCTACGACCGCTACATCGGGTATGTGATGGCCGTAGGGCTCAGGTACGTACCCGACAGGGACGAGGTGCGCGATGTCGTACAGGACAGCTTTGTGAAGATCTTCTCCTCCATCTCCCGCTTCGAGTATCGGGGCGAGGGCTCGCTCAAGGGCTGGATGCTGCGTATTGTAGCCAACGAGGCCATCAGCTACGCCAAGGCAAAGACGAAGTTCGTATTTACCGACGAGGTGCCCGACGAACCCGAGGCCGACAGCCCTGAGGTGGAACGTGTGCCGCCTGATGTGCTGACTCGGCTCATAGGCACGCTTCCCGATGGATACAGGCTCGTGCTCAATATGTATGTGTTTGAGCAGAAAAGCCACAAGGAGATAGCCGCTGAGCTGGGCATCAAGGAAAGCACCTCTGCATCTCAGTATCTGAGAGCCAAGAAACTGTTGGCAACGAGAATAAAAAACTATTTAAAGAATACGGAAAATGAACAAGACTGATTGGACAGACAAACTACGAGACAGGCTGGAGTACTATGAGGCTCCGGTCGGCGGTGACTTGTGGGCAGACATCGAGCAATCGCTTGTTCATCGCCCTGCCGTTCTTCGTCCTCTTGGCGCCAAGCCAGCCCGTCGCATGGGTTTGCGTTGGTGGGGAATGGCTGCAGCCCTGGCTGCCCTCGTGGTGGGAGGCAGTTATGTGTATTTACAGCAACCTCTTTCGCCTGCCGATACGGCAGTAGTGTCTTCTGTGATGAACCGTCAGGGGGCTTTGTCGTCTGGTAGTTCCAAGGATGATGCGCATGGCAATGCTGCTGAAAATCAAATAGCAGCCCTTGATACAGATGCCAGTCTTTCTGCTGCTCAAAGCGGTCAACCTATTCTGCTGGCAGATAATATAGTGGACAACAGTCGTGCAGCCCGAAAGTCGCAAGGAAATGAGGCCTCAGAGCCCCTTCTTCTCTCTGCCGCCGGAGGTGAAGAGCCTGTCTGCGACCTGTCGCCAGCATTGACAGAGCCTGCCGGTTCTGCTGTCCGTTCGGCTCAAGAGTCTTCGGCTTCCCGAGAGATATCTTCTTCCTCTTCATCATCAGAATCTCATAAGAAAAAGCATGCTGCTTTGTCTGGCAGTCAGACGAGAAAGGCTGTCCGTCCGGTGTCCCTTTCTACAGCCGATCCACAGATTGTTGCAGCCAAGTCGGCCGCTTCCGAGGGCTGGTCGGTGAAACTCTATGCCGAGAATGGCATTCCTCGCAGTTACAGCAACGGCGAGTCTTCGGGCTCTTGGGTGATGAGCGACGCCATGATGGGACCTGCTGTCGACAACACACTGCAGTTTATGGTCGTCAAGCTCAACAACAAGGAGTCTCTTATCGACTCCAAGCATCATTTCCCCGTCTCGGTGGGTTTGCAGGTAGGTGTGCCACTTCTTCCACGTCTCTCGCTTACTACGGGCGTTGTCTATACACAGACCAGTTCTGATTTCACTTATCAGTATGGCTCCGGTCAGATGGTTGTCAACCAGTCGCTCCACTATGTAGGTATTCCTGTAGGACTTTCCTATGAGGTCTGGGGGATCAGCCGTTTGCATACCTATGTCAATGTAGGAGGTGAAGGGGCAGTAAATGTGAAAAACAAGACCTTGATGGATGGCAACCGTGAAGATGTGGGGCGCGACAAGATGCAATGGTCTGCCAATGCATCCCTGGGCATTCAGTTTGACGTGATTCCTCAGTTGGGCATTTATGCCGAGCCGGGTGCGAAGTATTATTTTGACAACGGCAGCCATATAGACAACGTGTTCAAGGACAAGAAACTGAACTTCAATTTCCAGTTTGGCTTGCGTTGGAACATCGGAAAGTAACGCTTCTTTGTGGGAATGTTTAATTCAACTTTCCCAATTGAGAAAGTTGAATTAAGCGTTAAATAAAGTTAAAACCTGGCATTTGCTGTTACATTTTGAGGCTTAATAACGTTTATTAGGATGAAGACGTATTTAATTAGGTCAAAAACATAAAATAATCATCCTAAAGAATTTGGAGAAATGGTAAAAGTTCTGGCAAGTATAGGCATGCTGCTGACCTATACTGCTGCAATTTCGGCAGCAAATACACCCCGTTGGGCAGACAATGGCACCAAGACAGCCCCCATAGAAGTGACCGACACGATGGCATACGACAGCATCAAGTGGTCGGAAAACCTGGACGCTGTGACCGTTGTTGCAAAGAAACCCCTGGTAAAGAGCGAGCTCGACAAAATGACCTACGATGTAGAGTCTGACCCCGAGGCACAGGCCAACAGCGTGTTGGAGATGCTACGCAAGGTGCCGATGGTGACAGTCGACGGGCAGGACAACATCATGGTGAACAACAGTTCGTCGTTCAAGGTCTATGTCAACGGCAAACCCAACAACATGATGTCGAACAATCCCTCCGAGGTGCTCAAGAACATGCCTGCCAACAGCGTGAAGAAGATAGAAATCATCACCAATCCCGGACCAAAGTATGATGCCGAGGGAGTGGGAGGCATCATCAATATCATCACCACAGGCAAGGGTATGGAGGGCTATTCGCTCACCGTAGGTACCAACTATAACACCCAGGGCCGCATAGGTGCCAACATGTTTGGCACCGTACAGAGTGGCAAGTTCACCGTCAGCGGACGCTACAGCTATACGCACAGCGATGCGAAGCGCTACTGGGGCGGCAACCGTCGCGAGGTGACCGGCGACATCGACGAGACATCAGCCAATGTGGAGAGCTATTCCACAAGCAATGGCTGGTACAACTACCATTCTGGCAGTTTCGAGGCCAGCTATGAGATCGACAGTCTGCGCCTCGTGTCAGCTTCGTTTGGCCTATGGGCTGGCGGAGGCCACACACCCAATGAGAAACAGGTAGTGGCAACATCGCCCCTCGACGAAAGTCCCCTTTACCATTATTCCAACTTCGACCGTTCCCGCAACAGATGGTCTTCCATAGACGGAGGCATCGACTATCAGCGTTCCTTTCCGGTGAAAAACCGCTTGCTCACCCTGTCTTACAAGATCAACAGCAACCCCAGCGATGACGAAGACGAATACGCGTATCATGACATAGACGGCGTGGCTGCATGGCAAGACTATCTGCACATGCTGAAAGACCAGCGCCACGAACAGGACGGCAATTCGTTGGAGCAGACTTTCCAAATAGACTATACCACGCCCTTTGCCAAGATACACACCTTGGAGGCAGGCCTGAAGTACATCATGCGCGACAACCACAGCAACGACGACCGCTACACCCGTGAGGCACTGAGTGCAGCCGACTACGCCTACGACGAAGCCAACAGCTCGCACTACAAGCACACCAATGACATCTTCGCAGGCTATCTGGGCTATGGAGTGAAATGGAAACTGCTGTCTGGTCGTCTCGGTCTGCGCTATGAGCATACCCTGCAAGACGTGAAGTACCGTTTAGGCCGTGGCGAAGACTTCCGCAAGAACTTCGACGACCTTGTGCCCTCTGCAAGCTTCGGTGTGCGTGTGTCCGACTACGCCAATTTCAGCCTTGCCTACAACATGCGCATCTTCCGTCCAGGCATCTGGTATCTCAATCCTTATCTCGATGACAGCAATCCTGCTTCCCTCAGCCAGGGCAACAGCGACCTCGTGAGCGAGAAGAAGCATCAGATCACGCTGGGCTTCAACCTCAACACCAGCAAGCTGAGTCTGAACGTGAAGGCCGCTACGGCTTTTGTCAACAACAGCATCGAGGAAGTCACCTCACTCGTCGACGACCGCACCATCGCAGGACTGAGCCATCCTACAGGCAAGCAGGTCATCTACACCACCTATGAGAACATCGGTAAGGTGAAGGCATCGGCTCTGAGTGCCTATGTCAGCTGGAACATCTTCAGCAAGACACGCGTCTACTCCAATCTGTATGGATTATACAGCGACTACTCCAATGGGCAGACCATGCGCAACCACGGATGGTTTGGCTACACCTTCACCGGCATCGAGCAAACGCTGCCCAAGAACTGGTTTATCTCGTTAGATTATTTCGGCCGTACGAAGAGTGTTTCCCTTCAGGGCAAGGGCAGTTCTTATTCCGACTATGGCATCACGGTCAAGAAGTCGTTCCTCAACAAGCGTCTCAACGTGAGCGTCTATGCGGGCAGTCTGTTTAATAAGTACACGCGCCAGGATGACGTGACCGAAAGCGCTAATTTCCGTCAGAGTTCCTGGTCGAAAACCAGCAGTCGCCGCTTCTACTTCTCGGTTACCTACCGCTTCGGTTCGCTCAAGGCGAGCGTGAAGAAGGCACAACGTGGCATCGAGAACGACGACGTGAAAAGTGGAGGGGGTAGCAAGGATTAACTTGCCTCCCAAGAAATATCAATTCTCTCTCTTTAATATTCCCAGGTATTGCCGGCAAGTGAGCCACATACCTGGGCTTTTTATGTTTATGAATCCCGGTTTCGGGGGATTTGTTCCTGGTCTTGGATATTCTGCCTTGGGGTGAGAAGAGGAACTTGTCGGTAATACACCCTCGCGCACACGCGCAGCCCGCGCTCCCGTGTGTATAATATAATGAGAGTGGGGCAGGAAAGTCTCTTATTCCTTACCCTAATTGTTAAATAACTGTTAATTTTCAAACTTTTTCGTCGAAACTCTTGCGTGTTTGAAAAATAGTTTGTACCTTTGCACTCGCTTTTGAGAAATACACCTCTCACAAGCAAGTAAGAAAAGAGTTCTTTGAAAGATTTCACATAAACAGACAAGTAGTACAAGAAGCGGTCTTGATTACACCTTATTATATTATAGGGCTGTTGATTGAGACTGGGTAAAAGAAACAAGCCGTCAAGAAATTGACATTCAGGTTTTCTTAGACTACAATAAATTTAGTTAAGGATATTCGTCCTAAGACAGACAACAAACACCGAGTCACCCAGCAATGAGTGACGAAGTAAAAATGATATTTTACAATGGAGAGTTTGATCCTGGCTCAGGATGAACGCTAGCTACAGGCTTAACACATGCAAGTCGAGGGGAAACGATATTGGAAGCTTGCTTCCGATAGGCGTCGACCGGCGCACGGGTGAGTAACGCGTATCCAACCTGCCCATCACTTGGGAATAACCTTGCGAAAGTAAGACTAATGCCCAATGACATTTATAGAAGGCATCCGAAATGAATTAAAGATTTATCGGTGATGGATGGGGATGCGTCTGATTAGCTTGTTGGCGGGGTAACGGCCCACCAAGGCGACGATCAGTAGGGGTTCTGAGAGGAAGGTCCCCCACATTGGAACTGAGACACGGTCCAAACTCCTACGGGAGGCAGCAGTGAGG
>OIYF01000338.1_pt1 | contig 19743 bp, 18 predicted proteins | sample 1587971 | NCBI WGS metagenome assembly OIYF01 (sample SAMN03283248) | human gut metagenome | biome: human-associated habitat; material: feces | host: Homo sapiens | place: Peru | collected 2012 | reverse complement strand
AGGATGAAAGCTGGCTGGGATGAAAACTACCTGTCAAAACTTTTGGAGGCGAACGCATTTTGATGCGTCCGCCCTGTTAGAGAGAAAAAACAATTTTATCACTATCTGAAGACATTTGTTGTGGTAACAAAGTAACTACTTGTGGCAGTAGGGGATGCTGAACAGTTGGAAATTCAACAAGAAGATAAATTGTCAGACAAATGTCAGACTATTTTTTGGGCACATTCAAGCCTTTGTCATACTTTTGCAGTCATCAAACATTCAAAGCAACAGTTTACCCATAAAAAAGCAAACGTATGAAAAAGATTTTCTTCATCATCATCGCAGTCATCGCCATCATCTTATTTTTCAATATGTATGGCACCTTTGCTTACCAAAGCAATCAGTCGAAACCGTACATAGACTTCAAGAAAAAGATAGACATCAGTCAGCTGTTCGATTATCGCGACCCTACCTATGGCTATACCATCAGCTATCCCGATTTCTTCGAACATGAGGACACATCGCTCAGCAACTATCAAAGCTATGCCAGGTTCAGCTATACCGACCGCGCCAATGTGGTGTTGGAAAGTTATGTAACGAAGAATCATTGCACATCATTACAGACATGTGCCGACTCGTTGGCGACAAAGCTTCATGCCACAAAAACTATGAACAGGGACTCATCATTTCTGCTTGCAGGTCCGGTATACGAAAACGGAGTACGCATGAAGGGTTACAGTCATTACGACAAATTCATCAAGAGTGGCAAACTCCTCTTCGTCTACTCGCTCACCTATCCCGACGATTACAAACCTGCCATGTCTAAATTGTTCCATCTGATAGAAAACTGGAAAATCGTTGGAGCATATTGATGTTTTTCGGCAACAAGATGTCGTATACACAAAAAAACTTTGTACATTTGCAACTCATAAAGACAAACTTTCCCTTTATAAAGACAATATGGCAAAGAAAGCAATCGTTATGGGTGCCACATCGGGCATCGGAATGGAAGTGGCAAAACTGCTTGCCGCCAAAGGATGGCAAGTGGGAATAGCCGGAAGAAGAACGGAAAGACTGCAGGCTCTGACGGCTGAAGGCATCGCCTGCTATCAGCAGATAGATGTCACATCAGCCGATGCTCCTCACCTACTGCAACAACTCATCGACAAGTTGGGAGGCATGGACCTGTATTTCCACAGTTCCGGAATAGGATGGCAGAACAATCAGCTCGATATAGAGAAAGAACTGAAGACGGTGGAGACCAACGGAATGGGATTCACAAGAATGGTAGACACCGCATTCAACTGGTTTGCTGCCCACACCACAACAATCGAAAAAAAGCATACATATCGCATTGCCTGCATCACCTCCATAGCAGGAACAAAAGGCTTGGGTGCTGCCCCAGCCTACTCTGCCACCAAACGATTCCAAAACCACTACTTGGAATGCCTTGCCCAGCAAGCACGTATGCGCCAGCTTCCCATCTCGATAACAGACATACGGCCAGGATTTGTGGCAACCGACCTGATTGCAGGCAGCAAATATCCGCTACAGCTAAGAGCAGAAGAAGTGGCAAGGCACATCGTACATGCCATTGAGAAAGGGAAAGAAGTAAAAGTCATAGACTGGCGGTACGCCATCCTCGTCTTCTTCTGGCGTCACATACCAAGATGGCTGTGGACAAGGTTGAAAATCTCTCAATAATATGGGTCAAAAAATCCCTCCTTCAGGCATGATACCCGAAGGAGGGATTTATAGTATAGATGGCAGGAATCTGCTTTTCTAATCTTTACCCGCGAAGAAATCATCACGGGGAGAAAGCCTTACTCCCACTCGATTGTCGAAGGTGGTTTTGAAGAGATGTCGTAGCAAACGCGGTTCACACCCTTCACCTTGTTAATAATCTCGTTGCTTACCTTTGCCATGAAGTCGTAAGGCAGATGAGCCCAGTCGGCTGTCATCGCATCGGTACTGGTCACAGCACGCAGAGCCACAGGATGCTCGTATGTACGCTCGTCACCCATCACTCCTACCGAACGGACAGTAGAAAGCAATACGGTACCTGCCTGCCAGATCTGGTCGTAGAGAGAAACCTCAATCTCGCCATTCTGCATGTCGGCAGGAACACCAGCAGCCAATACACGGCGGGCTTCCTCACCACTCAACTTCACCTTGTACTCACGCAAACCGCGGATATAGATATCATCGGCATCCTGTAGAATACGCACCTTCTCGGGAGTAATATCACCCAGAATACGTACTGCCAAACCAGGACCTGGGAAAGGATGACGGGTAATCAGATGCTCAGGCATTCCCATAGATCGGCCTACACGACGAACCTCATCCTTGAACAACCACTTCAATGGCTCGCACAACTGAAGGTTCATCTCCTTAGGAAGACCACCCACATTGTGATGGCTCTTGATGACCTTACCAGTAATATTCAAGCTCTCGATACGGTCGGGATAGATAGTTCCCTGTGCCAACCACTTGGCTCCGGTCTGCTTCTTAGCCTCAGCATTGAATACCTCCACAAAGTCGCGGCCTATAATCTTGCGCTTCTGCTCAGGATCGGTCACACCAGCCAGGTCGGCAAAGAACTTCTCGGATGCATCCACACCAATCACGTTCAGACCCAAGCACTTGTAATCCTCCATCACATCACGGAACTCGTTCTTGCGAAGCATACCGTGATCTACGAAGATACAAGTAAGATTCTTGCCAATGGCCTTGTTCAAAAGAACGGCAGCCACACTGGAGTCGACACCACCAGAAAGGCCAAGGATCACCTTGTCATCACCCAGCTGTGCCTTCAGCTCTGCCACTGTAGTCTCTACGAAAGAGTCAGCACTCCAGTCCTGCTTGCTGCCACAGATATCTACCACAAAGTTCTTCAGCAACTGTGTACCCTGCAAAGAGTGGAACACCTCTGGATGGAACTGTACAGCCCATACAGGCTGCTTGGTAGAAGCATATGCTGCAAACTTGACATTCGCTGTAGAAGCGATGCACTTATAGTCCTCAGGGATGGCTGTGATGGTATCACCATGACTCATCCAAACCTGAGAGTTCTCTACAAATCCCTTGAAAAGAGGATTGGTGGCATCAAACTGCTCCAAGTTGGCACGGCCATACTCACGGCTGTCAGCAGCCTCTACCTTTCCACCCTGGGCATAAGAGAGATACTGAGCGCCATAGCAAATGCCGAGCACAGGAATGCGACCAATAAACTGGCTCAGATCTACCTTGAAAGCTTCCTGATCATGAACGGAGTAAGGACTACCGCTCAGGATGACACCAATCACAGATGGGTCGTCCTTAGGAAACTTGTTGTAAGGCATAATCTCGCAGAAGGTATCAAGCTCACGTACACGACGGCCTATCAGCTGTGTGGTCTGTGAACCGAAATCCAAAATAATAATCTTCTGTTGCATAATATATTTAACTTTAAATTTTTAACATTGACATAAAAACGCCTCTGCCTCTTTCAGCGTTTCCTGCTTTCCCACATCCATCAGTCTGAGGTCGTTCTTCACATATCCCTCAATGCGTACTTTGTCGCAATGCTTCAGATAGAAATCCATGATGGGGAATTTGTCCGGCTCTTCCTCCATCAGCGGGAAGATGGATGGTGCTACCATGTGGATGCCCGAGAAGGCATACATCTTACACTTGGCAGGATCGAGATGAGGATAAGGGCTCTTCACCTCGCCTGTCTCGATGTTCGTCCACCCCACCAACCGCATACTGTCATCGAAGAGAAGATAACGTTTTGTCTTGCGTTCGCTCACCAACAGGCGGGCTGCAAGAGGCTTTTCCTCCGGTGAGGCTTCCTGCGACTCTTCTGTAAGGTCCTTCGTCTCTATCTGATAGAACTTTCCCAAATCCACATTGCTCAATATATCCACATTGTGAATAAGGACGGGCTCATTCGCATCGAAGAGCGGCCATGCCTTTCTGATACCTCCACCTGTCTCGAGCAGTTTGTCCGTCTCGTCGCTGATACGGATATCCATACCGAAGTTGTCGTTATCGCGTAGGTAATCTATAATCTGACTGGAAAAATGATGAACGTTCACTACAATGCGAGTGAAACCAGCATCTTTCAACCGAAAGATGACACGTTTGAGCAAAGGTTCTCCTCCCACACTTACCAAAGCTTTCGGAATGCGGTCGGTAAGTGGCTTGAGGCGAGTGCCCAGACCTGCAGCGAAAATCATTGCTTGCATCATTATAGCTATCTATTAATGTGCGTGCAAATTTACTAACTTTTTACGAAATAGCCAAATTTGCACGCCATTAATTGATTATAAAAGAAAAACTTATTCTGCAGGAAGCACTTGCTCTATCTGCTGTTCGCGATGACAGATTCTCACCTCAACACCGAACTTCTCATGAATATGCTCGGCAAGATGCTGGGCTGAATAGACACTACGGTGCTGACCGCCTGTACAGCCGAAGCAGAACATCAGAGAGGTGAAGCCTCGCTGAATATATCGGTTGACATGATGGTCGGCAAGGCGATAAACACTATCGAGGAAGGTCAGTATCTCGCCATCATCCTCCAAGAATCGGATGACTGGCTCGTCGAGACCCGTCAGTTTCTTGTATGGCTCGTATCGGCCGGGGTTATGGGTGCTGCGACAATCGAAGACATAACCGCCTCCATTGCCTGATGGGTCTTCGGGAATACCTTTCCTATAGGAGAAACTGAACACCCTTACCACCAAAGGTCCCTTGCCATCATACTTGGAGAAGGTGGCAGGACCATCCTGCGGATGCGAAGTGTAGATATTGGTATCGGCTGTGCGATAACCATCAGCACGGTTGACAGCCGATTTCTCTATGCGGGTAAACTGCGGCAGCTCGGTAAGGCGGCGAAGCATATCCATCATATAAGGATAAGGGAACACCTTATCGCCCATTTTCAGCAGGTCACGAAGATTCTGAATGGCAGGAGGAATACTGTCAAGGAAATGCTTCTTGCGCTCGAAGTATCCACGGAAACCATAGGCACCCAATACCTGCAACGTACGGAAGAGGACGAAAAGACTCAGACGGTTGACAAAATGACGGACAGAAGGAACCTCAGTATAGTTCTTCAGCGACTGGTAATATTCCCATACGAGTTCACGTCGCAACTTAAAAGGATACTTTGCCGATGCCTGCCAGAGGAAAGAAGCCAAATCGTAGTAGAAAGGTCCTTTACGCCCACCCTGGAAATCAATAAAGTACGGATTGCCGTTTTCGTCAAGCATTATGTTGCGAGCCTGGAAATCGCGATACAGGAAACAGTCCATCTGTTCGGAAGTCAGGTCTTTGGCAAAAAGGCGGAAATTAGCTTCCAACTTCAACTCATGGAAATCAAGGTCGGTGGGTTTCAGGAAACAGTATTTGAAGTAATTCAAGTCGAAAAGTACGCTGTCGATATCAAACTCGGGCTGAGGATAGCAGTTGTTCCAATCCATTCCACGTGCTCCTCGGAGCTGAATGTTGGGCAACTCACGAATGGTTCTCTTCAGAAGTTCCTTTTCCTTTTGGTTGTATCTTCCGCCAGCTTCACGTCCACCCTTGATGGCATCAAAGAGCGACACATCGCCCAAGTCGGTCTGCAGATAGCGCGACTCATCATCGCTGACAGCCAGGACCTTAGGCACCGGCAACTTTCGGAGCGTAAAGTGACGTGACATATAGATGAAAGCATGATTCTCATCTCGACTCGTTCCGATGACACCAATGACGCTGCTGCCGTCCTGCTTGACAAATCGGAAATACTGCCTGTTGCTTCCCTGACCAGGCAACTTGACCACACTTGCAGGCTCCTCGCCTGCCCAAGAACTATAAAGGTTGACTAACTGTTCCACTCTTTACTTCATTTAAAAATCTACTATTCTTCGTTTTCCTGATTCATCTTTCGACGTTTCAGCCAGTTATCTATCTGCTGAGCGAAGTTATCGCCCACAAACAAGATGAGCAACACACCAAGTGTAGCAAGGAAAGAATTGAGCGCCGTCATTCCCAACCCTACCTTGGTAATATAAATCAGTCCGCCGATAACAATCAGGAAGACCAATGCTTTTTTTCTGTCAAAATTCATTTTCATGCTGCAAAGATAACACAATAGGATGAAACTACAAAGAGAAAAAGACAAAAAAAATCGGATGTCTCACGACAACCGATTTTCAAAAACAAACTACTTAAAAACTAATCTACTAAAACAAATCAAAAAAATATCTTTAGCGGCTTAAGCCGTCTTTTTCATTTATCTACGATGCAAAGTTACAAAAAAAGCAAATACGCGCCAAGCTTTTTTGCTAAAATTTGCAAGATTTTATAGTAAAAAACATATAAAAAGGGACTACTCTGTCGAGTAGCCCCTATTTTGATATCTTTACATTACATTTATTACATCATACCGCCCATTCCTGGAGCAGCTGCTGGTGCAGCAGGAGCAGGTTCTGGTTTGTCCACCAATACACACTCTGTAGTAAGGAAGAGACCTGCGATAGAGGCAGCGTTCTCAAGAGCCACGCGCTCAACCTTGGCAGGATCAACGATACCAGCCTGGCGCATATCCTCGTAAACATCCTTGCGGGCATTATATCCGAAGTCGCCTTCGCCCTCGCGTACCTTATTGACAACAACAGAGCCCTCGCCACCTGCGTTGGCTACTATCTGGCGAAGAGGTTCCTCGATGGCACGTTCTACGATGCGGATACCTGTTGTCTCGTCGGCATTGTCACCCTTCATATCCTTCAATGCCTCAAGAGCACGGATATAAGTTGTACCGCCACCAGCTACGATACCTTCCTCGATAGCTGCACGAGTAGCACAGAGTGCATCGTCAACACGGTCCTTCTTCTCCTTCATCTCAACCTCAGAGTTGGCACCTACATAGAGGACAGCCACACCACCGGCGAGCTTAGCCAAACGCTCCTGAAGTTTCTCCTTGTCGTAAGAAGACTTGGTATTCTCGATCTCATTCTTGATCTGAGCCACACGATCCTGAATGTTGGCCTTCTCGCCATGACCATTCACGATAGTGGTATTGTCCTTGTTGACAGTTACCTTGTCGGCAGAACCCAACATATCCAATGTTGCCTGCTCCAACTTCAGACCCTTCTCCTCAGAGATAACTACACCACCTGTCAATACAGCGATATCCTCCAACATAGCCTTACGACGGTCGCCGAAGCCAGGAGCCTTAACAGCACAGATTTTCAAGCCACCACGCAAACGGTTGACTACCAAAGTAGTCAGAGCCTCAGAGTCTACGTCCTCAGCGATGACCAACAATGGGCGACCGCTCTCGGCAGCAGGCTGAAGGATTGGCAAGAACTCCTTGAGGTTGGAAATCTTCTTATCGTAAAGCAGGATGTATGGATTATCCATCACACACTCCATTTTATCGGCATCGGTCATGAAGTAACCGCTCAAGTAACCACGGTCGAACTGCATACCTTCTACCACACCGATGTTGGTGTCACGGCTCTTGCTCTCCTCAATGGTGATGACACCATCCTTAGAGACTTTGCGCATAGCGTCAGCCAACAGCTTACCAATCTCAGCATCATTATTGGCAGAGACGGTAGCCACCTGCTCTATTTTGTCGTAGTTGTCATCTACCTGCTCTGCATGTTTCTTGATGAAGGCAACGACAGCAGCCACAGCCTTGTCGATACCACGCTTCAAGTCCATAGGATTAGCACCGGCAGTAACGTTCTTCAAGCCCTCAGTAACAATGGCCTGAGTCAGGATGGTAGCTGTTGTTGTACCGTCACCTGCGTCATCACCAGTCTTGCTGGCAACACTCTTAACGAGCTGAGCACCTGTATTCTCAAACTTATCTTCCAATTCCACTTCCTTGGCTACGGTAACACCATCCTTGGTAATCTGAGGAGCACCAAACTTCTTTTCGATTACCACGTTGCGGCCCTTAGGACCAAGAGTTACCTTCACTGCGTTAGCCAACTGATCGACACCCTTCTTCAAGAGGTCGCGAGCATCCATATTGTATTTAATATCTTTAGCCATAATATTTTCTTTCTAAGAATATTTTAATATCAGCAAAAAGTTTTTACCTTTTTACTTTTTTACCTTTTTACTTTTTTACTTTTAAAAAGCCTTTTTACTTTTTTACTTTTAAAACTACTCTTCCACCACAGCGAGAACATCGCTCTGGCGCATCATCATATATTTAGTACCATCAAACTCGATCTCGGTACCGGCATACTTGCCATAAAGAACGGTGTCACCCTCTTTGAGAATCATCTCCTCATCCTTGGTTCCCTTTCCTGTGGCAACAACCTTACCACGCTGTGGTTTTTCCTTTGCTGTATCAGGAATAATGATTCCACCTACTTTTTCCTCGGCTGGTGCAGGAAGTACCAGCACTCTGTCTGCTAATGGTTTAATGTTCATGATTCTATATTTTTTAATTGTTATTTTGTTGTTTGATGGCGAAAACCCTGCAAGAGTCTTTGCCTTGTCGATTTCGACTTATGCCAAAAACGTGCCAAAGAAACAAAAAGCAGACGAAACTGACAAAATTGTCAGTCACGTCTGCCAAAAGGGGTTCATCATGATGCCTGGCGCAGGCAAGCATCATGTTGTTTATTTCTTTTCGGATATGGCCTCGTAGATGATTTCCGCCATCTTCACAGCTCCCTTTCCATTGGGATGAATGCCATCGTCGAGCATCAGGTCGGCAAAGGTGTACTTCGAATGCAAGTCGATAAACCCGCACTTATTCTTCTTTGCCACCTTCTTGATGACAGGGATTTCACCGTTTACTATCACACTGTCGTTAATGGTCCATGAGGGCTTGAAGGCAGGAATAGGCGAACAGAGATAAATTTTTGGTTTAGAGGGCAGTGACTTGAGCGAATCGACCATCGTCTGCAAATCCTTTCCAAACTCGGCCTTGTGTACCCAGTTGTGGGTCTTACTGTCATTGGTGCCCAACTTGATGACAACGATATTAGGCTGGAAAGCCAAGGCGTCGCGCCAGCCCATCTCTTTCATATAAGGCACGTCCCCCTTACATAATAAGGTACGCGCGCTGAGACCATAGTTCTTCACCTCATATCCATCGCCCAACTTATTTTGCAAGATGGCAGGATAACCTTTCTGTGTAGCCATATCGATGCCGTAGCCATCGGTAATGGAGTTGCCGATACATGCCACACGTATGGCGTCCTTACGAGGCGCATTGAAGCTGTCGAGCCAACGGGTAAGGTCGCTCAACATCTGATCGTGATAGGCCCAAGTGCTGCGGAAACCGAAACCATGTCCGCCTGTAGGATAAATGCACATGGAACACTCGTTTCCTTCCTGACGCATACGGGAATAATAAGCCACGCCATTGGTTACAGGAGGAACAGCCCCATCATCGTTGGCCAAGAGGATGATGGCACGAGGTGTGAGATGACGGCGAACCTGTTTCTCGGTTGAGTAGTGGTCTACGAGTTTCTCGTCCTTCACACCCTCTTCGCCCAAAAGATTATAGCTGGAACCCCCATGTCCCTTCTTTGGTTTCATCGAGATGACAGGATAGAACAAGATGGAGAAGTTGGGGCGAGCATCGTATTCTGCCAGAGTGCTGACGGAAGAAGCCAGATGACCTCCAGCCGAGAAGCCCATAATACCCACATCCTCACGGTTGATGTTCCAGACAGAGGCGCTGTCGCGCACGGTGCGCATCGCCTTGCAGGCATCTTCCATAGGCACAGTATATCTGCCATGCGGCATACGGTATTTCAGTACAAAAAAAGCTATGCCCTGCTTGTTGAAATACTCAGCCCAGTCGTATCCCTCATGATTGAGGGCCAGATGAGAATAGCCTCCACCAGGACAGTCGACGACAGCTCTGCCCGAAGGGTTTTGGGGCAAATAGCAGGTCAGATTACTCTCGCCGTCAGCCGTGAGGTTGAGTACGAACTTTTTAGCTGTCGACTGGGCTGACAAGGCAAGCACAGCCATCAGACAGGCCATAGACAATAAAATCTTCTTCATAATTACATTTTTAGGTTGATGTGTTTGTTTTTATAAAAAAGCCAGTTGGGCTTGTCAAATTCCCCAACTGGCAAAATCGTTTTCTGTCTTTTAATCAAAGAAACCAGGCTGATGTCGGCATACTTGATGCTCTCTACCACAGGCAGAGACTCTACCACACTCCATCTCATTCCGTAACTTTCGATGTACTCCTTCAGGTCGCGGATCTTCTCGCGGGTCCACACCTCACCATTAGGTACATCGTGCAAGGCTGTAACAATGCCTTCCACACCAATTTCTTTCAACATGGCTAAGGTAATCTTGTCGTTCTTACCAAACCATCTCCAAGTTCTTTCCATAATGTTTGTTGATTCAGTTAATTGTTATTTGTTTTGAATAGTTTTTAACTCAATTTTCGCATGTAAGCTCCACACGCCCTGAAAGGGCAGAAGCTCTTAGCCCAGGGCATCGCCCTGGGTGTTTATGAATGCAAACCTGTCGCCCTGTAAGGGCAAAAGCTTTCAAATACCTGGCAATATACAAAGCTTTTGCCCTTACAGGGCGCCTTGCTGATTGCCATTATACCCAGGGCGATGCCCTGGGCTAAGAGCTTCTGCCCCTTCAGGGCGTGCTGCTTGCGTCCATTACCCTGGGCTAAGAGCTTTTGGGCTTTCAGCCCGTACTTAAACCACATGAGAAACTTCAGGTTTTTAATATTTTCTCATCATTAGTTCCGCGATGTTTGCTTTCACATTGCTGAGATGCAGCAATCTTCTGCAAAGATGTCGCAAATCGAATGCAGAATATCAAGCTTGTATATTATGCTGAGATGCAGCAATCTTCTGCAAAGATGTCGCAAATCGAATGCAGAATATCAAGCTTGCTTGTATATTATGCTGAGATGCAGCAATCTTTTGCAAAGATAAGCATTTTATCCGAATACAAGATGCTATTTCGTCTAAATTATTGCTTTTTTGCACAAATAAGTTTGGTAATTGTAGCTTTTTTGCTAAATTTGCACAATAAACAAACAATCAACATAAATTCAGCGCATTATGAAACAGTTTTTCAAGAGCGTGGCAGCCACCGTTGTGGGCATTTTCGCCTTTGGTATTATCATGGGCATCTTTACCTTCATCAGCCTGATAGGCATGCTGATGAGTGGCGACAAACCTTCGTTGCGTGACAATTCTGTCATGGTCATGAAGCTGCAAGGCACCATCAACGAGCAGGGACAGGAGGACGTGATGGGACAAATCACGGGCAACTCTTTCAATCAGTTAGGACTGAACGAGATTCTCTCTGCCATCAAGAAGGCTAAGAACGAGGACAAGATAAAAGGCATCTACTTAGAACCAGGCGCACTCATCACCGACTATGCCACCTTACAGGAAATACGCAAGGCACTCGAGGATTTCAAGAAGAGCGGCAAGTGGATCATCGCCTATGGCGACGCCATGACGCAAGGATGCTATTACCTCGCCTCTGTGGCCAACAAACTGTACATCAATCCTGAAGGATCGGTCGACTGGCACGGACTGGCTTCTCAGCCCATGTTCCTGAAAGACCTCTACGCCAAGTTTGGCGTCAAGTACACGGTAGTGAAGGTGGGAAAATTCAAGAGTTTCACCGAACAATATACTGAAGACAAGATGAGCGATGCCAACCGCGAGCAGGTTTCGCGCTACATCAACGGATTGTGGCAGCAGATGCTTAGCGACGTGTCCAAGAGCCGTGGTATCAACAAAGACTCGCTCAACCATTATGCCGACGGCTTCGTGGCCTTCGAAGACAGCAAACTGCTGAAGACGCACAAGATGGTGGACGGTTTCTGCTATTACGATGAGATAAAGAACATCGTGAAGAAGCAGCTTGGCATCAAGGACACCAAGCGCATCCGACAGGCAAGCATGAGCGAGGTGAATGCCGCCGTGGAGGACAAATACGACGGAAGCACCATCGCCGTCTACTACTGCCAGGGAGGCATTACCAGCCAGGCTACAACAAGTCTGTGGGGTGGCGAACAGCAGATTGTGAGCAGCAACGTGATTTCCGACCTGAACGACCTTGCCAAAGACGAGGACGTAAAGGCTGTAGTTATCAGAATCAATTCGGGAGGCGGTGACGCCTATGCCTCCGAACAGATATGGAGAGCTGTGAGCCAGCTCAACAAGAAGAAACCCGTGGTGGTTTCGATGGGCGGAATGGCTGCATCGGGAGCATACTATATGAGCACGGGCGCACGCTACATCATGGCTCAGCCTACCACTCTGACTGGAAGCATCGGCATCTTCGGAGCCTTCCCCGACATGAGCGGACTCATCACTCAGAAGCTGGGAGTCAAGTTCGACGAGGTGAAGACCAACCGCAACAGCGGCTACCAGGGAGCTTTGATGGCCCGTCCATTCACTCCCGAAGAGCTGAGCTACCTGCAGGCATACGTCAACCGTGGCTACACGCTTTTCCGCAAACGTGTGGCTGACGGCAGAAAGATGTCTGTCGACGAGGTGGAGAAGATAGCGCAAGGACGAGTTTGGCTCGGTTCGGATGCCAAGAACATCAAGCTGGTCGACGGCTTGGGCGGACTGGACGATGCTGTAGCCAAGGCTGCCCAGTTGGCTAAGGTCAAGGATTATCACACCGATGAATATCCATTGCCAGCCAGCTGGATGGATCAGTTGCTCAACAATGTAGAAACAGGAAGCGGCAACTATCTCGACGAGCAGTTGCGCCTCACCTTGGGCGACATGTACACACCATTCATGTGGTTGCGCCACATCAACGAGCACGAACCCGTACAGGCTTCGCTGCCCTACGTACTCAACATCAGATAACAACCGCCTATATATAATTAAGGTATAGGCATCTATTGTGACCAGGCGCGGTCATCTATTATGACCAAGTGCAGTCATCTATTGTGACAAGATGTACCTATATAATAAGGTGAAAATAATAAAAATGAGAACAGAAGGAGATCTTATCAAGATAAACGAATGGCTCACCCCGCTGAGCTGGCTATACGGTATGGCAGTCCGCCTTCGCAACTGGCTCTTCGATGTAGGCATCAAGCGAAGCAAGACTTTCAGCCTGCCCGTCATATCCGTAGGCAACATCACGGTAGGCGGGTCGGGTAAGACTCCGCATGTGGAATACCTCATCCGCTTGTTGCACGACAAGATGAAGATTGCCGTACTCTCACGTGGATACAAGCGCAAAAGCAGCGGTTATGTATTGGCAACCGAGGAAACCACGATGCCCGAGATAGGCGACGAGCCTTTCCAGATGCACCAGAAGTTCTCCGACATCTATGTGGCAGTAGACGCCAAGCGAGTCAGAGGAATAGAGCGACTGCAGTCTGACGAAGAGACAAAGGATGTGGACGTGGTATTGCTCGACGATGCCTTCCAGCACAGATATGTGAAACCGGGCATCAACATTCTGTTGGTGGACTACCATCGACTCATCATCTACGACAAGATGCTGCCGGCAGGAAGACTACGCGAGCCATTAAGCGGAAAGAACCGTGCCGACATCGTCATCGTGACCAAGTGTCCTAAAGACCTTCGTCCCATGGAGTTCCGTGTGCTCACCAAAGCCATGAGCCTCTATCCTTTCCAGAAGCTCTACTTCACGTGTATCGACTACGACGATGCCAAGGGCCTCTTCTGCGACAAGACACTCCCACTCCATGAGCTGAAGCAACAGCACGTCATGCTCCTCACAGGCATCGCATCGCCCAAACAGATGGAGCACGACCTCAAGCCCCATGTAGGCGACATCAGAAGCCTGTCGTTTGGCGACCATCATCAGTTCAAGCCACGCGACATCGAACTCATCAACGACACCTTCGAGTCGATGCCCGAGCCACGCATCATCATCACGACAGAGAAGGATGCCGTGCGACTGAAGGAAGCCGAAGGACTGAGCGAACCCGTAAGACAAAACATCTATGCGCTGCCCATCAAGGTAAGCTTCATGCTCGATCAAGAAGAAAACTTTAACGAAAAAATCATAAGCTATGTACGAAAAAATTCAAGAAACAGCATCCTGGCTAAAAGAAAGGATGACCACAAGTCCAAAGACCGCCATCATTCTGGGAACGGGACTCGGACAATTAGCTTCAGAAATAACTGACAGCTATGCTTTTCCATATAGTGAGATACCCAACTTCCCTGTCTCAACCGTAGAAGGCCATGCCGGCAAACTGATTTTCGGCAAGCTGGGCGGCAAGGACATCATGGCGATGGAGGGACGTTTCCACTTCTATGAGGGCTACAACATGAAAGAGGTGACATTCCCCGAGCGTGTAATGTACGAGCTGGGCATCGAGACCCTCTTCGTCAGCAACGCCTCTGGAGGCATGAACGAAACCTTCCAGATAGGCGACCTGATGGTGATCGACGACCATATCAACTTCTTCCCCGAGCATCCGCTTCGTGGCAAGAACTTCCCCACAGGTCCTCGATTCCCCGACATGCACGAGGCTTACGACAAGAGTCTGCGCGACTTGGCTGACAGCATAGCCCAGGAGAAGGGCATCGACCTGAAGCACGGAGTATACGTAGGCGTACAGGGTCCTACCTTCGAGACTCCTGCCGAGTATCGCATGTACCGACTGTTGGGAGGCGACGCTGTAGGCATGAGTACCGTACCCGAGGTCATCGTGGCTCGCCATAGTGGCATCAAGGTATTCGGCATCAGCATCATCACCGACCTGGGAGGCTTCGACGTACCGGTAGAGGTCAGCCACGAGGAGGTTCAGAAAGCTGCCAACGCCGCACAGCCTAAGATGACAGAGATCATGCGCGAGATGATTCGCCGGTCTTAACAACTTCAGAACTTGCTAAATTCAAATTCTTACAACAAATTGGACATCGCAAAATTGGGTGAGTTTGGTCTTATTGACCATCTCACAAAAGGACATGAAAACAAAAATGCTTCTACTGTTTATGGCGTAGGAGACGATTGCGCCGTGATGCACTATCCCGACAAGGAAGTTCTCGTCACGACCGACATGCTGATGGAGGGAGTACATTTCGACCTAACCTACATCGACCTGCAGCACTTGGGATACAAGAGTGCCATGGTCAACATCAGCGACATCTTCGCCATGAACGGTACACCACGGCAAATGACAGTAAGCATCGCCCTGAGCAAGCGTTTCTCGGTAGAGGACATGGACGAATTCTACAAAGGCTTGCGCATGGCATGCGATAAGTTTGGCGTAGACATTGTCGGAGGCGACACAACCTCATCGCTTACAGGACTTGCTATCAGCATCACCTGCATTGGCGAGGCTGCAAAAGAAGACATTGTCTACCGACATGGAGCCAAAGACACCGACATCATCTGTGTGTCGGGTGATTTGGGCGGAGCCTATATGGGCCTGCAGCTTCTGGAACGGGAGAAAGCCGTATATTATGGACAGGTGGAAGACATACGCAAGAAGATGGCACAAGCCAAGGCTGCCGGCGAGACTCAGAAGTTGGCTGCACTCAACCAGGAGTTGGCAGGCATGCGTAACTTCCAGCCCGACTTCTCGGGCAAGGAATATCTGCTGCAACGCCAGCTGCAGCCAGAGGCAAGAGGTGACATCATAGCCCAGTTGCGCGAGGCAGGCATACGGCCTACAGCTATGATGGACGTGAGCGACGGACTGAGCAGCGAGTTGATGCACATCTGTCAGCAGAGTCATTGCGGTTGCCGCATCTACGAGAAGAACATCCCTATCGACTACCAGACGGCAGTCATGGCAGAGGAATTCAACATGAACCTCACCACCTGCGCCATGAATGGAGGTGAGGACTACGAGTTGCTCTTCACCGTACCTATCGGCGACCATGCCAAAATCGAAGAGATGGAAGGCATCAAGCAGATAGGCTACATCACACAGGAATCCCTCGGCAGAATGCTCATCACACGAGATGGACAGGAGTTCGAACTCAAAGCCCAGGGGTGGAACCCGCTGAAAGACTGAGTCTGCCGACATCCTTGTGGACTATTCTTTAGTTAATAAACATTAAGCAAGAGAAAATATCTTCTTTTCTCTTGCTCAATCAAAGAAAATATTGTACCTTTGCAACCGCAAAATAAAACGATGGTGCCATAGCTCAGTTGGTAGAGCAAAGGACTGAAAATCCTTGTGTCCCCGGTTCGATTCCTGGTGGTACCACTCCTCCTTTCATTTGGCGGTTTCTGACTTCGGTTAGAGCCGCCTTTTTTTTATAATGAAGAATCAGGAAACAAACAAAACAAACTATATTCAAACAACTAAACATTTTAAAGATTATGAAGAAAATCATCATCTCTTTACTGGCACTTCTCGCTGTTACAGCCGTACAAGCCAACAACGATTATGCCAAGTATTACCAAAACCTGCCTGTACAGATGCCACAACCCACCCTGCCCACCATACCGGATAATCAGGTGAGCATCCTCGACTGCGGTGGAAAGGGCGACGGACTGACTCTCAACACAGAGGCTTTCGCCAAAGCCATCAGCCAGCTCAACAAACAGGGCGGCGGACATCTGAATGTACCTGCAGGAATCTATCTTACAGGACTCATCTCACTCAAGGACAACATCGACCTGCACCTCGAGAAGAACGCCATCATCGTGTTCTCCGAGGATAAGAACGACCTGATCAAGGTCGACAAGACTACAGGTGCCAAGGAACTGAGAGCCGCAACAGCCATCACAGCCAGCAAGCGCAAGAACATATCTATCACAGGCGAAGGCACCATCGACGGAAACGGAGAATGGTGGCGAGCTGTAAAACGCAGCAAGGTTAGCGACGTGGAGTGGAAACAGTTCCAGGAAATGGGAGGTAGTGTTTCTGCCAAGGGCGACCTCTGGTATCCTTTCAATCTGAAACACCAGCCCAATGTGGCTTCCACGATGGAGGAGCAGGAGAAATACCGCAACCACATGATCCGCTTCACCGACTGTCAGAACGTTCTCGTACAGGGTGTCACCCTGCTCAACTCACCTCGTTTCCACATCATCCCTACCCGTTGCCAGGATGTCATCATCGACGGCATCACCGTGAAATGTCCTTGGAATGCCCAGAACGGCGACGCCATCGACATCTCAAGCTGTAAGGATGTACTCATCGTCAACAACGTCATTGATGCGGGCGACGACGGTATCTGCATGAAGGGAGGAGCTGGCGAAAGCGGTGTCAAGGCAGGTCCTTGCGAGAATATCAACATTCAGGACAACACCGTATATCACGCTCATGGCGGTTTCGTCATTGGAAGCGAGTTCTCTGGTGGCATGAAGAATATCCTGGTACGCAACAACACCTTCCAGGGCACAGACGCAGGACTTCGTTTCAAGAGTGCTGTCAAGCGAGGCGGAAAGACAGAGAACATCTTCATCGACCATATCTATATGACCGACATCACAGGCGACGCCATCACTTTCGAGACCACTTACTGGGACAACCACGTAGGTGCCAAGCAGCCTAAGGAGGCTGTCCAGAAAGCTGAGTTCGTACCCAACTTCCAGGACATCCATATCAGCAACGTTTATGTAAGAGGTTGTAAAAACGGAATCGTGGCACATGGACAGGAAGGTATGATCCACGACATCACCATCAAAGACTGCAACATCTTCTACAATAAGCAGGCACAAGACATCGACAAGGCTTGCAAGATTCAGGTAGAGAATGTCAACTTCAGTACCTTCGCCAAGTAAAGCAAACAACTACTTCACTACGGTAAGTATCTGATTGCATACCGTAAAGTGAATATCCATACCCTCATAAGGCATTCCATATACCTTATGAGGGTCTTTTTGATAATGCGGGCGAGGGTCTTGCGCCAGCACCTCTTTCAAAATCCCAATCTTTTCTTCTGTCATTCCCTGAGACAGCAGAAAGGTTTTTACTGTATCAGATATTTCTACCTGCAACTTATTCCACTTGCGTTCATCCACAAAGCCACTGCGGGCCTCAGGATGACAGTCGGCATACACCACATAGGGCTTGATGTCATAAATAGGAGTAGCGTCCATCAGGTCGGCACCCTTCACATGAATTACAGGACCGCGGCTACTCTCCCACTCCACATGCGACAGACGCACAGAAGACAATCCGATGTTGTTGGGACGAAACGGACTGCGGGTGGCAAAGACACCCACCTTCTCATTGCCGCCCAATACCGGAGGACGAACCACCGGACTCTTGGCAGCATGCCTGTTGGCAGAAAACTCCCATATCAGCCACAGATAGTCAAAACCCTCTATGCCGCGAAGCGCATCTGCGTTGCGGTATTCGGGCTCAAAGACAATCTCTCCCTCCAACTCTGCCACCAGTCCAGCCTGCTTGGGAACACCAAACTTACTCTTGAAAGGTGAGCGAAAATGTGCTATTGGTTTTATTTCCATATTTTCTAATTTGCGCCAAAATTACACAATTAAATCCATTTGGAAAAGAATTAAAAAGAAAAAATTTGGTATTCCATGCTTTTTAATGTACCTTTGCATGCAAAACAATCAAATCCATCAAGAAATGAAAATCCAGAAACCCCAATATGAGATTTGGGAACAAATCGCAGGAGAAGCCGGCATCTATAAGCAGATAGAGCGTGCCGGAAGAGTATGCTACAAGAGTGAAGACCATACAACAGACGATTCTGCCAGACCATTCGTTGAGCGAATGATTCAGAGCGAGCACTTCGCCATGCTCGAACATGGCACCGTCTATCTCGTGTGCAATCATGGCGAGCTGCCACTTTATCTCACCAACAGGTTCTCCCGTTGCCACACCGTCGAGGGCAAGGATTACATCACAACCAACATGCGCGTTCTTGCCGAAAACAAGTCACTCTCCGACCTGAAGTATCTCAGCAACTACGTGGCTGGCAGACATGAGCTGCGCATCACCGTGCATTTCACCACCCAGATTTCCATCACCCGCGAATACAATCGCCATCGTGCCAACTCCATGGCCGAGCAGAGCACACGCTACTGCAACTACACCAAGAACAAGTTTGGCAACGAGATAACCATCAACCTGCCAGAGTGGGTTTCCAATCAAGCCGACTTCGATGACGCAACTGCGGAAGTATCGCCCGAAACTTTCTCTTCACTCTGCAAGGAAGTAGCCGAAGGCAAGTCACAGCAATGGAGTAAACTGCAGTATTGGCTCTTTGCCAACCTCGCCGCAGAGTATTCATATATGAATATGATCAATGCCGGTTGCAAACCACAGGAGGCACGAGCCATCCTGCCACTCGACTGCAACACCGAACTCGTGCATACAGCTTTCATCAGCGACTGGCGTCATTTCTTCGATCTTCGTGCTCTTGGTACCACAGGAGCCCCCCACCCTGATGCCAAACTTTTGGCCTATCCTCTCATGCTGGAGTTTCAGGAAAAGGGATATTTAGATGAAAAATAAACAAAACAACTGCCAAAAGATAAGATTTTCGGAATATCTGACATCATGTATCAAAGAATTACTTATCTTTGCAGTGTGTTTTTCATAGTATTAGATTTAAGGTTATCAAGGTTGGGGGCTACGGCGGTAGCCCTGTTTTTGTATAAACAGCCCTATAAACAGCCCTACAAGCATACGTATAACCACTTTTTTAAAGAAAAATCAAAAAAAGTTTCATAAATATTTGGCAGAAAGAAAAAATAGTCGTACCTTTGCAACCGCTAAAGAAAACCAAGCTGGTCATCTTGCAAGGAGAGATGGTAGAGTGGTCGATTACAACGGTCTTGAAAACCGTCGTACCGAGAGGTACCGGGGGTTCGAATCCC
>OIYF01000336.1_pt1 | contig 19756 bp, 25 predicted proteins | sample 1587971 | NCBI WGS metagenome assembly OIYF01 (sample SAMN03283248) | human gut metagenome | biome: human-associated habitat; material: feces | host: Homo sapiens | place: Peru | collected 2012 | reverse complement strand
GATCAACGGCGCGAAACTCAAGACCGTGAACCCCTCGAGCAATATGCTGAACTTCACGAACGGCGATGACATTGCCCTGACGGATGCCGGCAACGGGTCCCTCAAAGTCGCTGTCAAGGCTTCCGGTAAAGTCGAAGCCGGCGATGCCCACGTCGTCACCGGCGATGCCGTCTACCAGGCCATCAAGGACATGCCGACAACGGGCAGCCTTTCCGGTAAGGCCAATACGGCCCTCGATAACATCAACGACGCCGGAAAGACCGTCATCCGCGATCTTGCCAAGGATGCCCTGACTGACAGCCTCGCTACGAAAGCCAATACGGATGCGTCCAACATCGATACCGACGCCTTTACGAAGAAGCTCGGTACCGGCACGAATGCACAGGGAAGCACGGGTCTTGTCACGGGCGACACCCTCTATAACGCCGTAAAGGATCGGGCCGCAACGGATGCCTCCAATATCGACGCGAACGCCTACACGAAGAAGCTCGGTACCGGCACAAATGCCCAGGGAAGCACGGGTCTTGTCACGGGCGATACGCTCTATAACGCCGTGAAGGACAAAGCCGATAAGTCCTACGTCGATGAAGGCCTCTCGAAGAAAGCCGATAAGGACAGCGTCTACACGAAGGACGAAACGTACAACCGGACCGAAATCGACGACAAGGTCCAGAAGGTCTCCCAGGATCTTTCCGGCAAGGCCGATACGGATCTGGGGAATCTCACCGACGCCGGGAAGAACGTCATCACGGACCTTGCCAAGGACTCCGTCAAGGTCCTCGCCGGGAAGAACACCACCGTGACCGAAGGGACGAAAGACGGTGCCAAGACCTACGCCGTCAACGTCGAAGATTCGGCCATCCAGGAAGCCGTCCAGCCGAAGCTCGATCAGAAAGCCAACGTCGATGCATCGAACCTTACTGCCGATAACGTCGCCAGCTGGCAGAAAGCCCTCGGGACCGGCGCCATCGATAAGGACAATACGGGCCTTGTCACCGGTCAGGTCGTCTATCAGGCCATCAAGGACATGCCGACGGGCGAAGGCCTCGTGAAGTACGATGAAGGTACCCAGACTATCACCGTGGCCGCCGATAAGGGCGCTACGAAAGTCGACTTCTCCGGTAAGGACAGCGATGGCAATACAATTAGCCGCACGATTACCGGTATCGTTACAGATGCCAAGGACGCAACGAGTGCCGCCAACGTCGGCTACGTCCAGGATGTCGCCGGGTCGCTCGCAAACGGTGTCCAGCGCGTCGCAAACCAGCTGTCGCATGACATCAACAAAGTCGGTGCCGGTGCCGCGGCTTTAGCTGGCCTCCATCCGGGCGAATTCGATCCGGACAACAAGCTCGACTTTGCCGCTGGCTACGGCCACTACAAAGGTGCCAACGCCGGGGCTCTCGGTGCGTACTACCATCCGAATGAAGATACGATTATCAGCCTGGCCGGTACCATGGGCAACGGCGATCCGATGCTTAGTGCCGGCGTCACCTTCAAGCTCGGCCCGTCCGGTCCGAACACGCTGTCTCGTACGGCCCTTACGAAAACCCTCGCTTCCGTTCAGAAGCAGAACCAGGTCCTCACGGCCCAGAATCAGGCTATCGCCCAGAAGATGGCCGCCGTCGATCAGAAGAACCAGCAGCTGGAAAAGGACATGGCTGACCTTAAAGAAAAACTCGCGGCCCTTATGGCTGCCAAAGCCTGATTTCCTCACTTTTCCATAGGGAGCACAGGGAAAGGATGACCTATGGATATACTTTCGTTCCGCCCGGCCCTTTCGCCGTTCGTGAAATGGGCCGGCGGGAAACGGCAGCTCCTGCCGGCGATCGCGCGGCGTATGCCGGGACAGTTCCGGGATTACTATGAGCCGTTCGTCGGCGGCGGGGCCGTCTTCATGAACTTCCAGCCCCACAGCTGCCATATCAGCGATTTGAACCGGGCCCTCATCAATGCGTACTTGCAGATCCGGGATGACCCGTGGAAGGTTATGACGGATCTTACGAAGCTCGATACTTCGCTTACTCGAACGGGAGCGGCCTTTTACTATGACGCCCGGGACCGCTACAACCGGAAGCTACAGGGCGCGCAGTATGATGTAGAGACGGCCTCCCTCTTCATCTTCCTCAATAAGCACTGCTTCAATGGCCTCTACCGGGTCAATACCAAGGGATGTTTCAATGTCCCTTATAACGGCAGTGTCCGCCCGTCGTACGATACGGCGAACCTCGAGGCCCTGTCGCGTTTCTTAAAGGGCGTCACGATTGGCTGTATGGATTTCGAGGAGGCCGTCTTACGGGCCACCTCGGGGGACTTCGTCTTCTTCGATAGTCCCTACGCGCCGCTATCGGCGTCGTCTTTCGAAAAATACACGAAGGACGGCTTCCCGACATCGGATCATCTCCGGCTGGCGCAGCTTTTCCGGACGCTGTCGAATCGGGGCTGCTATCTGATGCTGACGAACCATGATACGCCCTTTATCCGGGAGCTCTATCAGGGCTTTTCGATAGAGTCCCTCCCCGTCAAGCGGCTCATCAACCGGGACGCGTCGCACCGGACGGGCCGGGAAGTCCTCATTACGAATTACTAGTAAAAAGGCCCGTTTTGCTACACGCCAAAGGCTCCTCCTGCGATAAAGCAGGAGGAGCCTTTTTTGTTGCCTATTCTTTAGGATTTCGGGCAATCCCTTTCAAATAATTGAAGTATCTCCTTAATTCTTTGACCAGTTCCGGGTCTGCACTCTGGATATCCGTCAGGAAGTCCTGGCAGTCTTCCCGGATGGTGTCGACGGCCGGCAGGGTAATGGTCTGATGCCCTAACTGGGCCTGTATCACGGCCTGTACGGTGTTCTTTCCCCGCTGGGACAGCTTCCGGTACTGCAAGATCAGCCGAGCTTCTTCTTGGGTATAGAATGGCTTTGTCCCTGTAGCCCCGGGCCCTAACTCAAGCGTATCCGGGAATAGCCGTTCTCCTGTGATTTCCTCCATCGGCACGTTGAAATGCTTCACCAGTTTTATCAGCACCCGCTGGCGCGGGGTGTTCCGATCCTGCTCCCAAGCGGAAACGGCTCCGATGCTGACGCCGCCGGCTTCGGCCAATTCTTTCTGCGAGATGCCGTGGGCAGTCCGGAATTTCTTGATATGTTCCCCTATCGTCACATGAATACCTCCTTATATATAAAATACTACTATTAATAGCTAGATATTTCAATGATTTAGCTAAAAAAATATGTTAAAAGTAAAATAAATTATACTTTTGCTCTTGAAAAGTATAATAAAATGTGGTAAAGTATACGTGTCAGGAGGTGATGGAGCCTATGAAGTTATCCTTACTTGAAGCCCGCCGACTCCGGGGAAAAACACAAGAGGAATGCGCGAAAGCATTAGGGGTAACTGTCACGACATACAGAAAGCTGGAAAGGAGGCCCGAATTGCTTAAAGTACGGGATCTACAGATACTCTCCGACTTTTTGCAGATTCCGATAGAAGATTTCTTATTTCTGGCAGAAAATCAATAAGTTTTTATACTTTCAGTTTACTAAATATACTTTTGTATATTCTACTTTTACATACTTTTAATTTTAAAGGGAGTGCATGATAATGATGAAAAAGAACATGAAAAAGATGGCAGGTTTACTCGTTATGGCTATGAGCCTTTCTATCGGCGGTGCGTTTGCAGCCGCTCCGGCTTTCGATACGCCCCAGGAATGGTTAGCTGCTACGAATCAGCAGACGGCTCAGAAGCTCAAGGAAGAAGCTTCCCGTCACGGCTATAGTGAAAACTATGACTACCTGGCCGCTCCGGCTTTCGATACGCCCCAGTAATCCCATACCTATTGCGTCAGACGTCCTCTGCTTTAGCAGGGGGCGTCTTTTTTTACGCAAAGACATAAAGATAAAGCCCCTCTGGCATTTTCTAGAGGGGCTCCTTTCTTCTCTTACAGACGGTTACTGGTAGAAGGGTTCTGGGATGGGTTCTTCATATTCCCCGTCCGGGTCCATGGCGATGCTGTCTTCCAAGAGGAAGCCCAGTTCGTTTTCTTTTTCAAGGATAGCCGGGATCTCTTCGTCCGTATAGCCCAGGGCCTTCAAGCGGTCGATGTGGGCCTGTTCGACGTCTTCGTACGTGAGTTTATGCATAGTATCACCTCCTTTATAGTGACTTTATGGATGGCCGTTTTTCCTCCCTTAGAATTCCAGGAGCGGCCGGATGCTATCCTGGATGGCCTTCTTGATCTCTTCCCTGGCCGTCGAGAGGTACAGGAGCTTGAAAAGGGCCCCGCCCTTTTCCTTATACGCCTGGTAATTCAGTTTGAGGTCCATGAGGTCGTCCGTTTCCTTATAGTGGTAGGCGTGGAATTTGATGTCTTCTACGTCGGCGCACCAGATATCGGCCAGGTCCCTTACTTTTCCCTCCACGGTCTGATGGATTTCGTCCTGGATGAGCGTCATGGCGCTCTGGCCGGTGAAGTCTACCGGATGGGCTTTGATCTTTTCCCATACCCTTTCGATGATTTCCGTAAGCTTGGGATTGGATTTTGCCAGTTTTTCCAGGGATTTCTGGATGAGGACTTCGTTCTTGGTGGCGTCGGGGGCCAGGAGGGCACTCGCTTGGGGGATGTACTTCTGGATGAGAGCCACGATGTACTTGTAATTGATGACGGCGCTGCTGGTGGCTTCGAGTTCGTATTCAATGTCGATATCGGGGATATCGGGATCGACGTCGCCGCCAGTATGGTCCTTGCGTTCCCGAAGCTCTGCGATGATGTTCTGGTACCGGCCCTTATAGTCTTCCAGCTGCTTTTCGGAAAGGCCGTATCGTTTACTTAGGAATTCGTCCTCCCATTCCGTATAGACGAAGATGGAGGCCAATGTATGGTCCAATTCCTGGTAGGCCTTGGCGTAGTGTGTCAGTTCGTCCGTTTCCAGCGCTTTCAGTTCCTGCCCTTCGATGCCCTGGGCCGCCTTTTCCATACCTGCAATGGCCTTACGGAGCCGTTTTTCCATCTCTTCATAGGTGGGCGCCATGACGTCGGACGGGCTGCCCCCATTGGAATAGAGGTAGATGGCGTCGTCGATGTCTTTCTTATAGGTGCCGGGCGTTCGGAAGATGACGATCTGGCCGTAGATCTTGGTCGCATCGAAGATACGGTTCGTCCGGGAGAAGGCCTGGATGATGTTCTGCGGCGGCATGGGGTAGCGGTCAACGAAGAGCGTCGACAGGCAGGGGGCGTCGAAGCCGGTGAGGAGCCGGTTCACGACGATGACGAGATCCAGCTGTTCGCTCCGGTCCCGGTATTTCTCTTCCTTACGGGCCAGGCGTTTCTGTAGGTCTTCGTTATAGCCCCTCAGGTTGTCCTCCAAGGTGAAGTGGGTATGGAACAGGCCGTTATAGTCGGCCAGGGATGCTTTCATGAGGGCCTGGTTCGCCCGGGCGCCGTCCTGGTTCTCCCCTACGGTATAGGTGATGGCGATTTTCGGGAAGTCCGGCAGCTTCTTCTGCACCCGTTCGGACACGGCCCCTTCGGCAACGAGCTTCTTGAACAGGTTGTAATAAGTCTGGGCTTCCTCGATGGAGCCTACGGTCAGTATGGCATCGTAGGTATGCCCTTCGCCCTTATTCATGCCGAATTTCCCTTCGCATTTATCGAGGATGTAGCGGATGACCTCTTTCTTATGATCGTCGTTATCGTAGAAATCCTCATGGAAGATATTCCGGTAGCCATCCAGGACCTTTTCTTCCAGTTTCCAGCGTTCCAGGTACCTTAATTCCTGGGGGCTGGAGAGCTTTAATTTTGCGGCCAGCTCCAAGAGTTCCTCGTCGGTCAGGTTGTCGTGCATCTCGACGTTGAATCCCAGGACGGCTCCGTTCCGGATGGCTTCCTTGATGGTGTAATTATGGAGGCAGGGGCCGTAGAGCTTTTCCGTCGTATCGGGGAGATTCCCTTCGACTTTCTTCTTGTTCTCCCCGAAAAGGGGCGTCCCCGTGAAGCCATACCACAAGGCATCGCGGAAATACTGCTCCAGGATCCGCTTGGTCCTGGGCGATACGGTGCGGTGGCATTCGTCTACGATGAAGGCGAGGTGCAGGGCCTTGAGCTTCTTGTATTTCCCCCTTTTTTTCGGGTCCTCTTCGATCGCTTTGCCGCTGTATCGCCGTAGAAGGGTCTGGAGCTTCTGGATGGTCGTGACGATGGCCTGGCTGCCCTTCGCTAGGAGCTTCTTTTCCAGGTCCCTAGTGTTATCCGTCTCGTCTACGTCGATACTGTCGGTTTCCGCGTAGGCCTGGAATTCATCGGTCGTCTGCGTGTCCAGGTCCTTCCGGTCGATGAGGAACAGGGTCTTATCGATGGAAGGGATATCCAACAGGTTCTTGGTGACGTTATAGGATGTGAGGGTCTTACCGGAACCAGTGGTATGCCAGATGAAGCCGGATCGGCCCTGGTAGGAGGCCAGCCGGATGGCTTCGATGGCGTGGATCTGGTATGGGCGGAGCAGGATGACACGCTCTCTCGTCTTATCCATGACGGAATACTTCCCTACCATCTTGTGGGCCGCCGGGATGGACAGGACGGCCTTGGCGAAGTCCAGGTAGTCCGTTACGAGTTCGTTCTTCTCGTCCAGCCAGCTCGTGAGGAACCGGGCGTTCAACTCGCCGGCAGGAGCGGCCGCGATGTAGCGGGTGTCGGTGCCGTTGGTGACGACGAACATCTGGAGGAGGCCGAAGAGGCCCTGGTAATGGCCCTGCTCGCTGTACTTCTGAATCTGCCGGAAGCCGTCCATGAAGGGGTGGTCCCGGTTCTTTAATTCGATCTGGATCATGGGCATGCCGTTGATGAGGAGAGTCACGTCAAAGCGGCGGTCCTCATCGAGGTCGTTCACATGGGTCGAGGTATACTGATTGATGACCTCGTAGGACGAGTTCCCGCCGGCGATTTCGCGGTTGTTGACGACTTTCAGCATAATCTTGCCTTGTGCTGCCTCGTCCCGCATGAGGGCGATCTGGGCGACGCCGTTCTCCCCGGCCAGCCAGCAGCCGGCCCGAAAGGGCGTCCGGCTGACTTTGTCGATGAATTCCCGTATCTGCCGGAATTCGCTGTCCGTGATGTCCTGGCCGTTCAGGACGGCTTTATTGTTCTGGTTCAATTTGTCGCGGAAGTTGGCCCATAAGTCTTCTTCCGTCCGGATGTCCGGGCGGTAGGTCCATTGGGAGACCCCTTTCGTCAGCTGATCGATGAGCTTTCGTTCCATGACGGCTTCTTTTTCTGACATATCTTCACCTGCTCTCATATGAACATCTGTTGCAGGAAGCCTTTCTTCATGGCTTTCAGGGCGTCTCGCTGCTGTTCCATGGCCTCGATTTTTTCGTCGAGGACCGTAAAGAAATCCGCTATCTTCCTCTGCTCTGGCAGAGAAGGACAAGGAATAACGATGCTTCCGACAAGTGTCTTATTTAATCCACCTCTTGAACCACCTCCGGAAGATATTTTCCTTAGTTCCTGATACCTTCCTTCTAAGTTATATAGAGCATAGTGCGAATTTATTTTTTTACCAAATGTCATTGCTGCTATTGATTGATTTGTAGTTAATGATATGCAATTCATTGCTACTGTACCTCTAGTTTTACCTTGCCCTGCTAATGCTATAAGAACAGAATATGGCTTAATATATTGAGCACTTGAATGTTTAAGGCCAGATTTTGAAATTTTAGCATCTGTACTTTTTATATATTTTTTATGTACTTCTCCTGATGAAAGCCATGGTATTTCTGGAGGATTCCAATATTCTGATATTTTTGTGCTAGGCGTTCCTCCTGTGATTATTTCAGCATTATCAGAAATCTTACACTTCTCCCACTTCCCGGAGAAGCCGGGGAATCGGAGGCGGGGCACCGTTTCCCCTTCCTGGGGGAACATCTGCTGAAGGAAGCCTTTTTTCAGGGTTTTCATATCTTCGATTTCCTTTTCCTTGGCCTCGATTTTTTCGTCGAGGGCCGTAAAGAAATCGGCTATTTTCTCCTGCTCAGGAAGAGAGGGGAATGATACTATTGTTTTCTCTGCTTGTGGAGCAGTAAACTGGGGAACTCCCGTTGATTCTTGGTATTTTTTAGCTTGGTTGAAACTTAAAGCGAAAAAGTCAATATTTTCATTTTGCTTGGGAATACATGTTAATAGTCTTACTATTGGTACATATTTTTCGTGTCTTGCTTCCGCATGTCCAATTTCTCCTCTTCCGGTTATTGTTATTGATGGTTTGTCTATTTTATAGTAATTCGTATATCCATATAATCCTTTATTCTGTAACGAATTTGCATAAACTTTATATGGGTATTCTGGAGAATATCTGTCTCGGCAATATTTTTTATTTATATCGCCTCCAGCTGTAACATCGAATAGTTCTCCCAGTGTTTTTTTCTCCCACTCCCCGGAGAAGCCGGGGAATCGGAGACGGGGTGCGTTCTGTTCCATACTATTCACCTGCCTTCATGGAAATACCCAGTTCCCTGAAGAACCCTGCCAGTTTGGTGTCGGCGGCGGCTTCCTCTTCCTTATGGGTTTCATAATCGGAGAAGGTCTTAACCAGGTCTACTTCCGGCTCTTCCTCTTCGCTGTCCACATACCGTGGGATATTGAGGTTGTATTCGTTCTTCACAATTTCATCGTAGGAAGCCAGGTGAGCGAATTTATCCACGTCCTTGCGGTCCAGGACGGCCTTTATGATCTTGTCCGCGTTTTCTTTCGTCAGTACGTTACGGGCCTTTTCCTTCTTAAATTCCTTGGAAGCGTCCACGAAGAGAATGCTCCTGTCTTTATTGTCTTTCTTGAGGAATATCAGGCAGACCGGAATACCCGTCGAGTAGAAGAGGTTGGAGGCAAGTCCTACGACGGCATAGATGCTGCCGTTTTCGATGAGGTGCCGGCGGATGGTCCCTTCCGTCTTTCCGCGGAAGAGGACGCCCAGGGGCATGACAATGCCCATCATGCCGTCTTCCCGGAGATGGTAGAAGCCATGGAGCAAGAAAGCGTAATCGGCTTTTCCCTTAGGGGCCAGCTTTTCGTAGGGCGCAAAGCGGGGATCTTTCAGCATGCTTTCTGGAGCGGGCCATTTAGCACTGTACGGCGGGTTCATGGTCACGCCATGGAAGGTGGTCGGTTCATCCGTCGGCCAATCGGTATCCAGCGTATCGCCGCAGCGGAAGTGCTGGTACTGGTAGGGGATCTGATGGAGCAGGCAATTCATCCGCGCCAGGCGGTACGTGCTTCGGTTCTTCTCCTGGCCGAAGTAGTACACATGGTCCCTGACCCGCTCATTCAGGTAGTGCTTGACGTTCAATAAGAGGGACGCCGATCCGCAGCAGGCGTCGTAGATAGAATAGCCGTCTACGTCTTCCTTGCCATGCGTTACGATGGCCGTGAGGATCTTACTTACCATCTGCGGGGTGTAGAATTCCCCGGCCTTCTTGCCGGAGTTTTCCGCGAACTTTGCAATGAGGTATTCATAGGCGTCGCCCAGGATGTCATTGCCGTAGCGGCTGAAATCGTACACGGCCATTTTCTTCATACAGTTGGCGATGAGGGTATTACGCTTCCGCTCGTCTTCGCCGAGTTTCAAAGAAAAGATGTCGAAGCCTTCGAATAATCCGTCGTAGAAGCTGTTCTGGGCCTTCTCGATGGCCGCAAAGGCTTCCTTTAAATCCGCCAGCAGGAACGTCTTATCGTCGATGGCCTTGAGGAAGGCCTGAAACGTCCTATTTGGCTGGATAGCTACATTGAACCGGCCTTCCAGCTCTTTTTGCAGGGGGTCCCATACGGGCGTTCCTACCTGACTTTCATAGAGGGCCTGGGCTTCGTCCAGGGACGCCGGTTTCCGGTCCTCCATGACGTCCATGACCGTATACAGTTCGTTATCCGACAGGGCTTTATAAAATACCAGGCCCAGCAGGTAATCTTTATATTCGTTGGCATCCATGATGCCTCTCATCTCATCGGCGCAATTCCAAAGGGCATTGCCCAGATCCTGTGCGTTCATCTCTCTCATTCTTTCGTCTCCTTTTTCACCTAAATCCCTACCTGTCCTTTTTGCTATATCCTTAGCCGTTTGGATCCTTTCGGGCCCTTTTCGGCTTCTTTTGGTCTTTTTCTTCCGGGTAGGCCTTGGCCGCCAGGCGGATGAAGGCCGAGACGGACAGGCCGTAGGCCTGGGCCTTTTCCCGGAGCATGTCCTGCTCGTGCTTTGTCAAGCTGATCGAGATGGCCTTTCGCTTTTCCTTTTCTTCCATGGAGATTCTCCTTTCGTTCTGCGTCCTGTTATCTGTATCATATCATAAATTATATAATTCTTCCATAAGAAATTAAGGCGTATGGGGCCGCTGGAAGAGTCATAAAGCCCGGCAACACGCGTTGCCGGGCTTTATGTGGGCTATACACAGTGGGGATGGTGCCCGGGTGAGTGCCTGGTACACCGTGGCAGAAGCCAGTACACAGGGGCGGGGTGTACACAGGGATCTAAAGCCCTGGGACAGGTCCCCGCTATCAGGGCCTTCTATCCGGCTTTTCCGGCTTCCCTAGCTTTCTGCTCCTTCGTTTTCCCGATGAGTAGCGCATGGGGGATGGCGACGACCAGGATGCACAACCCATAGGTATACCACACCCAGAATCTGCGTCCTTTTTTCTTTGCAATGGTGGCCGGAATGAAGGCCAGCCCTAACAACAAGAAAACCACAATCAGTCTACTCCAAATCATCCTGCTCCTCCTTATGCGATCCTGTTACCGGCTCCGGCCGCCGCGCTCACGGCCGTGGGGTTTCCGGCAGGTCTTTAGGTAATGCCGTTTCCCCTGCTCTTTCCGCGCTTCTTTCGTCTCCGGCTCTTTCGCCGGCGCCCGGACGGTCTCTTCTCTTTCGGCCGTCTTGACGGATTCCGGCTGGTGGATGGCCGGGGAGGGTTCCGGCGTCCGGGTGACGTCGGTTCTTCCGTGGCTTTCCGCCTGCCCTGGGGCGCGTCCCTGCTGGAATTCCTGGACGGCCGTCTTGGCATTCGTCTGTTCGACGCGGATTTTTAAGGCGTGATTGACGGCGTTCATGTTCACCTGGTGGTTCCACTCGAGGTGGGTCATAAGGGCCTTCCGGTAGAGTTCCGGATTCGTCCGGGCCATATCCGAGATTTCATGGGTCACGGTCGGTTCGTAGACGCAGGTCTGCATGCCAGGCTTGATCCAGCTCGTCTTCCGTAAATGCAGTTCGGGGTAGTCCTCGGGGTCGACTTTCAGATCGAATTTCATTTCTTCCGTGTTCCGAGGCTCTTTCGTCGATAACGGCAGGACGATGTACGTCCCGCTCTGGGTCTGGCTGATTGCCAGGCCCGGCCGGTTCTTGATGACGATCCGGTCGGTCCGCTTGTCGTAGCATTCCGACGGATAGGTGATGATCTTGCCGACGTACTTCCCGTCGTATTGCCTGTCCATCTAATTCACCTTCTTTCCTAAGGCCGAGGCGGCCTTACGGCTGTGGTTCTTCGCGTAGTTCCTCCGGCAGGTTCTCTGAATCTTCGTCGTAGTACATGTCGCAGAAGTGGTCGTAAGGCCGGATTTCGCTGGCGTCCTTTCGGATGTCTTCCAGATCGTACTGCTTGCCCGGCTGTTTCTGGGCGTTCTGCCAGGACTGTTGTTCCATCATGGCCCCTTCCAGTTCGCCATCGCTCCGATCCTTATAGGAAAGGATGGTGTTCTTTAAGAGGTAGCGGGTCTTTTCTTCGATGACGTTCGGATTGCCGCCTTTCCCGTCGATGCCCGGGAAGACCGGGCCGTGGAGGCCGGCGGTGATGGGTTCTTGGTACAGCGGGCGGCCCGTGACGGCCAGCTGTTCCCGCTGGGCCAGATAGAGGAAGTCGGCCAGGCGCTGGCCGGTGAGGTCCTTTCCCGTTACGAGGAAGTACGCTTCCCGTACATACGTTGCAATGTTCTCTAAATTATCCATGTTTTTTTCTCCTTTGATTCCAATGACATCACTCTATACCCATTATATCATGACCGGCTGGTTCCCGGCCGTTTTTTTCCCATAACGCGCCAAAAGGTCCCTGCCGCACGTACAGGGACCTTCCAGTGGATTAAAGCAAAGCAAACAGCCTTTTTCGCTGTTCGTCTGCTCTATTCTATCAGGTCGTAAAGAGTTTGGCAACGGCGGCTTTTCCGCTTTCCGCCTGGGCTTCCTTCTCGTACGTCAACAGGATCGGCCGGAAATGGTCCTTCGCTTTGAGGGCTGGCGTGAAGCCCTTTTCAGGCGGATGCACGGTGTAGATCCCATGGCACGCCGTCCCGTCTTCGAGCGTCACTTGTACGGTGTCGTCACGCTTTTTGAAGGTGGCCCCCATTGGCAGGCAGACCCTTACCTTTTCGTAGAAGAACGATTTAAGGCGCGGGCGCTTCGTTACGAAAAACATCCCTTTGACGAGGTACGCCGTCAGTTTCGGGGCCGTCCCCTTCTTTTTGGTTTCCTGTTTGACTGTCATTGCTATCATCCTTTCCTTGTCCCGCTCGTATGAATCACCGACGGGCCTTATTTTTCTATGTTATCGGCTTACCAGCCGAAAATCTGCCCTCCCAGCCAGTAAAGGAAGGCCAGAAAGAGGAACAGTGGCAGGTGGCTGACGAACCATCTCCCGAAGAAGAATCCAAGCATGAATGAGATCATAGTGGTCACTCCTTTCCAAGCGTCCATTTTTTGGTTTTTTTGTTGCCCTTAAGGAAACGGCGGACGGCGGTCCTGTCCAGGGGCATACGCCGCCAGGGCAACCCTTGACGGGGGCGCCGGTAGCCGTTACCGTCGGGCGGCAAAAAAGCCAAATCCCGGTTAGGGCTTTTAGGGTCGTTAGGACTCTTTGGGCGCCGTGCGCCCGCCCCGCCCTTGGGCGGGGCCTGGTACACAGTTTTTTTTAGCCTTTTCCTTATCCTTCGAGCTGTCCCGTGCGGTCGAGGTCGTCCATGAGTTTTTCCAGGAACCGGTACGTAAGTTCATCCGAACTGCTCCCGAACAGGTTCCACTCGCCGGTCGTCCGGAGCCGGACGGCCTGAAAAACGTCGTATACGGCTTCGCTCTTGCGGACGGCGCGCTTTTTCGTACGCTTTCCGGCGAAAGCATACCGTAAGAGCCGGGTGAGCTTTTCCCGATTGGTTTCCAATACTTTTTGGTATTCGCCCGCCGAGAGCTGCTCTACTTGGTATCGCACAGGATTTTCCCCTCTTTTTTCAAAGCCGTCCGGGAGCTTATTCACAAAATCCCGGAAAAAAGTCAAGATGTCCTTCGTCCCGTATACGACGATTTCCATGGGATGGAAGCTTACCCAGCCCGTGGTCCCGTGGACGAACGTCCCGTCCCAGCCTTTGACTTTCGTCCAGCCGTGCTCTACGAAATACGGGAACAGTGTTTCGTCGCAGGCCTTGTGATAGGCCGCGGCCTTTTCGTTATCCGTCCAGCCCGGCCCCCATTCATAGCCGGTATAGATGAAAAAATGGATGCCTTTCAGGGGTTCCCGTTTGCGGTCAAAGATGAGTCCGTTCTTACAAATGTTCATAATTTTTCTCCTTTCGGCCCCGGAAGGGTCCGGGGCGTTACACATACATATACACATTGGGGTTAGCCTATCTCTAAGGCCGTTTCGTCGATGCCGTAGGCGTCCCAGCACTGATTCAAGGTGATGAACCGGGCAATGTCTTCCGGTTCTATCGGGCAGGTTTCTTCGTCGAGGTCCGAGAAAGAAAACAGGTCCCCGTTTTCGGTATAGGCATAGGCGTCTTCCCACTTGTAATCGCCCCGGCAGACGGCTTCGACGGCTTCCCGCGGGGTCGCAAAGAAATCATCGAGGGCGTCGCCGTCGTTATCGCGGATGTACAAGTCTTCGTAGCAATTATCTTCGCAGAACTGGTTCCAACGTTCGATGGCTTCGTCTACGTCCCAGTCTTTTACGATTTCTAAGGTTTCTTCATAGGTCATCATGGCAGTATCTCCTTCCGGGGTCTCCCCCATCGCATTCTTTTTTTATTTTCGGCGTCCGTTTTTCCCGTAGCGCCCTTTCGTCAAACCACAAGCGAAGCGATACGCCGTAGGGCAGGGCTTGACGAAAGGTCGCGGAGGGGGAACGCTTTTGCCGTAAAATAAAAACCCGTTAGGGCTATTTTTCTTCGTTAGGACTCTTTTTGGCCGCAGGCCAGGCCTGCCGAACGGCAGGCCTTACTATGGCTCGTCCTTGTTTTCTGCCAGATGCGTCAGAAGGCATTTGACCGTGCCCTTATCCCTCTCCGACAGCGTCCGCCACAAGGAAAGGACGTCCCGCTCTTCCTGCGTCGTCCCCATGGGGACGTCTTCGACGCCTGCCAGCCACGACGGGTCGACGCCTAAGGCTTTTGCCATGAGGGCGACGTTCTCGCCTTTGGCCTTATAGCGGCCGTACAGGTAGAAACTGATGATGCCACGGGTGAGGCCCGTCTTTTCGGCTAAATCCACCTGCCGCATGTTGCGCCTTTCGAGGGTTTCCCTAAGCCGTTTCTGGAAGGTCGTCGTCATGCGGCCACCCCCTTTACGAGGTCATCGAGGCCGTCTGGGATTTCCGCCAGGTAGCTCCATGCGTCGTCTACGTCGTCGTCTTCCCCTTCCTCGATGGCGATGAGGGCGTGAAGGCCTTTAGCCATTTCTTCTTTTAAGAAGAACAGCGTTTCGGCGGTATCCCGCTTTTCGTCATCGTCTACGCCTGTAAGGTCGATAGCGGCGATGTATTCGTCGTTGGCCTTTTCGTAGAGGGCCGTAAGCGCTTCATAGAGGGCCTGCCCTTTACAGATGGCCGTAAAAACGTCCATGGAATCTTTCTGGTTGTAATAGGCTTTGATTTCGGTGGTAACGGTTGAAAGTGTCATGATACTTCTCCTTTCGGGGGCTCCCCCATCGCATTCTTTTTTTATTTTCGGCGCCTGTTTTTCCCGGAGCGGCCTTTCGTCAAGCCACAAACGCAGTGATACGCCGTAGGGCAGGGCTTGACGAAAGGCCGTGGAGGGGAAAGGCTTTTGCCGATAAATAAAAACCGGTTAGGGCTTTTTTTCTTCGTTAGGACTCTTTTCGCCGCAAGGAAGACCCGGCCCGTTTGGGCCGGGCGGCCTTGCGGCCTGTTTTACTATTCGAAATGGATGACGAGTTCCTGACCGGGCTTTATGTCGGCGTTTTCTTTGAGGTTATTGTCCCGATAGATGCGATGCACCATGTACCGAATATCTTGATTGTCGGGGCAGAACTGCCGTGCGATGCCCCACACGGTATCGCCTTCATTGACTTGATAGACGAGGCCAGGCGACGTGTCGGGCTTGTCCTGTTCGAGAAACGACGGGACGTGAGCGGCGAACGCCGTACCGAGGGTCAAAACCGTAAAGCCGAGGACTACGAGGGATTTAAGGGACGATGCTGTTTTACTTTTTTTCATGAGAAAGACTCCTTTCAGAAATCAAAACAAATTTACATGGTGAGGAAAATCAAGCCGTACATTGAATCCATGGCGGCGTTTACGAGGTAATGGCCGAGTACCGCGTAGGATGCCAGTATGACGAAATACATGTTGTCACCTCCTCTCGGATCCTTTTTTTTTATTTTCGGCATTCCCCGTTCCCGGAGCGGCCTTTCGTCAAGCCACAAACGCAGTGATACGCCGTAGGGCAGGGCTTTACGAAAGGGCGCGGAGGGAAAAGCCTTCTGCCGATAAATAAAAACCCGTTAGGGCTGTTTTTTCTTCGTTAGGACTCTTTTCGGCCGCAAAGCGGCCCCAGGGCCCTAGCCCTGGGACTTTCGGCGGCCTTTGGCCGCCTTCTTTTATTCGGTGCGGATGAGGCCGCCGCCGACGCTGCGGATGCCGATGCTCCCAAATTCAGAGCAAAACGGGTCCTCCATGTTCAGGACGTATACACAGGGGTAGCCGTCTTTCAGGTCTTGTCTGTCCCGTTCCCATTCGTCCTTATGGGACGATACATACAAGAGGTCGTAGAGTTCGCCGAATTCCATCCTTTCGTGTGTCATATGGTAGACGGTAATTCCGTATTCCTCTTCGATTTCTTTTACTTTTTCCTGTTCTTTGTCCGACAGCCAGAACAGGGCGCCGATGGTCAAGGGGCCGAATTTACCACGGTCGGAACGGTTGAGCGTCCCTTGTTTGAAATCCCGTAAGACGTTCGGGTGCAGGTTCAGCATATGCAATCGTTTCAAGGCTTCCTGCTTTCTTTCTGCGGCGGTGGCTTTGGTTGCGGTTTCGTTGGTGGTGGCTTTGTTTGTCATGGTAGTGACTCCTTTCAAAATCAAAAATGCATTACATGGTGAGGGCTAAAAAGCCATAGAGGTAATTCATAGCCGTATCGACGAGGTAATGCCCGACGGCGGCGTTGGCGGCGATGAGAACGAGGTCCATGGGTTCATCTCCTTTCAAAACAAGGTACACAGCGGAAAACTTAGAGGTCAGCCACACATACACATACACATGTGTATGTGTGGCATTTGAATGGCCTGCTTATGCGGTGTGCGGCAGTTCGCTTTGTTCGACTTCCTCAAAGTGTTCATCAAAGAGGGCGTCGTCATCGGCCAGTACCATGTCGTCGAGTTCGTTAAAGCCCGTATCGCCGCTATAGTGATTGACCAAATGGTCGACGATGTCGTCGATACGGCTTTCAGCGTCTTCCACGACTTCTTCCCATTCGGCGGAAAACAGGACCATGTCTTCCCCATCGTACACGACTTTGAAATAGTCATCGTTGGGGTCGAAAATGCCTTTATAAATAGCACGGGCCACGGCCATGGGACTTTCGCCCCTTAAGATTTCGTCGAATTCATCCATGAGGATGTATTCGCAATCTGCAAAGGAACAGTCATAGGAATTCATGTATTCGATGACGGTGGCAAGGTCGTCGCCTGTCATGTGATTACGGACGAAATTTTCAATCGCTTCTGCACGGGTCATCATTTTGTTAGTCATGGAAAAGACTCCTTTCAGTATCAAAGAGAAGGTCTTAACTCCTTCCCTGCATTCTTTTTTTATTTTCGGCGCCGTTTTTTCCCGGAGCGACGAACTGTCAAGGCACAAGCTTGCGATACGCCGTAGGGCAGGCCTTGACAGTTCGTGGCGGAGGGGAAAGGCTTTTGCCGATAAATAAAAACCCGTTAGGGCTGTTTTGTCTTCGTTAGGACTCTTTTTGGCCGTAAGGCGGTCCCAGGGCCTTCGCCCTGGGACTCTGCTTTTTAGAGGTAGCCCCGTTCACTAAGGCTCGTGAACGTGCCGTCACCTATAATGATGTGGTCGTAGACGGGGATTTCCATGGCGTCCCCTGCGCTTGCGATTCTTTTCGTGACGACGATGTCTTCCTGGCTCGGTTCGGGATTGCCCGACGGGTGGTTATGGATGAGGATGACGGCGGCGGCGTTATAGCGGAGCGCTTCCTTGAAAACGTCCCGTGCCTTGGCAAGAGACATGTTGAGTGAGCCTTTACTGAGGGTCTTGACGGCGATGAGTCCGTTTTTGACGTTCAGCAGGGCTACACAGAATTGTTCCTGCCCTAAATGACGCATGTCTTCCATGACGTAGTGTGCGACGGCTGTCGGCGTACTGAAATCGGGAAGGGATGATTTTACCTGTTCACGGGCGATGCGCTTTCCCAGTTCGATGGCGGCTACAAGGACGCCTGCCCCCTTGTCCCCGATACCGTACACGGCTTTGAAATCGTCCGTCCCCCGTTCGGGCAGGTACGAGAGGTTTCGTTTCGGAAGGTCTTCTAAGATGCTTTTCGCAATGTCAAGACTGCTTTGGTTCTTGACGCCGTTCCCTACGAGCAGTGACAACAGTTCTGCGTCGGTCAAAGTGTTTTCACCGTATTTTGCCATTTTTTCACGGATTTCGTTTGTCGTTGTCATGAGAAAAGTCCCCTTTCAAGTAAAAAACCTATACACAGCAGGCCCTGCGGCCCGTTTGGTTTATCCTCTTTCTGGATGGCCTGAGCCTACGACCGGAGTGAGGCGCCGTCCAGGAGGAGTCCCTAGGAAGCTCCTTGACGGCGCCTCATGGAGGGCGTATGCTTTGGCCTTCCAGAAGGGTCCCGGTTAGGGCTGTTTTTTTCTTCGTTAGGACTCTTTTCCCGCGCTGTCCAAGGCTTGCCCTGGACAGCGCGATCGATCGCCCGGTTCCTTTTGGCCGGTGCGATGCTTCCGCAAAAAAAAAGAGAGGCCGCAGGGCCTCTCTTTTTAGTAGATATTTTTTTCTTCTTCCTCATCGAGTGCCTTTTCAATGAGATGGAGCGCCTTTTCCCTCGCCTTATCCCATGTGACTTTTTCTATGAAGTCATCCGGGCCTAAGTCGAAATCGTCGTCCTCTGCTTCCGGCTTTGGTGGTTCTACGTCTTTATGGTTTTCTTCGTAGTAAATGAAGTCTGTCAGGTCCCACGCAAGGCTGCCTATCATCTTTGCCATGTCGGAAACGTTCCCCCCGAGATTCTTTCGCCATCTCCCGTTTTCGTGGCTTACGACGATGAACGGGAAATCATACGTTTCTTTTTTCTGTAAGGCTAAGGCCGGGGCGTACAAATCCGGGAAGGTATTCAGCGTTTCTCCGTTTTCTTGGATGGCCTTTAAGAGGGTCTTGGCGGAAAAGGGACTTTTCGGCGTGTCCGGGTGTTCCAGCGTACACAGGGAGTTGCCCGGGGACAAGGCCGCGTAGGGCGCGTCCTTATCGTAGCCCTGCTGTTCCAGCGATTCGAAGGTCTGCTTAGGTCCCAGATGGTTCTTTTGAGCGAACACGCGGATGAAGTCGTCGTCGTTGTGGTAGAGCTGTTCGGGACTTCCTTCGTAGTAACGGTTCCATTCATGGAACTTTTTTTCGTCGTTCCACGATTCGATAGCTTCTAACAGCTGTTTTTCGGTTGCCATGGTATTTCTCCTTTCGAGGTACACATACACATACACATGTGTATGTGTATGCCTAAAATCAAGTCGTTATGCCGTTTCCTGTTCGTCGTGATTAGCCTGTTTCTTTGCCTTGTCACAGAAAGTGAACTGGCTGAGGTAGACTTCCCAGCGGACGACTTTTTGCCCGCCTTTTTCGTAGGACACGTCGCGGAGCGTCCCCGTGATGGCAAGGCGGCTTCCCTTATGGCAGTACGCATGAATCGTTTCAGCGTTCTTGCCAAAAGCCGTGACGTGCAGGAACTGTGCCTTTCGTTCGCCCGTCATGCGGTCGATGTAGTTTTCGGCTACGTCGAAATGGGCGATGCGCTTGCCGTTCTTGGTCGTACGGACGATGGGGTCTTTCGTGAGGTTTGCGGTGATGGTAAAGGTGTTCATGATGGTTACTCCTTTCAAGACTTAGGAAATGAGAGGTCTTTGGCTCCCTCTCGGGACTTCTTTTTTTATTTTCGGCGCCGTTTTTTCCCGGAGCGGCCTTTCGTCAAACCACAAGCTTTGCGAGACGCCGTAGGGCAGGGCTTGACGAAAGGGCGCGGAGGGGAAAGGCTTTTGCCGATAAATAAAAACCCGTTAGGGCTTTTCTTTCTTCGTTAGGACTCATTGCCGGCAGGACCTAAGGGCGATCCGCCCCTGGTCCTGCCGGATGGTACACAGCGGGGCGACGGCCGCCCCACTGGCCCTTTTACGCGTTTTGGATATTCTCCTTGATGGTAAGCGGAAAATAAATCAGTGTATAGAAAAAGCCTCAGACTTATGCTATCCTTTCTTCATAAGTCTGAGGCTTTGA
>OIYF01000332.1_pt1 | contig 19990 bp, 14 predicted proteins | sample 1587971 | NCBI WGS metagenome assembly OIYF01 (sample SAMN03283248) | human gut metagenome | biome: human-associated habitat; material: feces | host: Homo sapiens | place: Peru | collected 2012 | reverse complement strand
TGATGCCCACGTTATACATGACGGGTGATGTATAAAAACATCCCCCTACGAGGTTAAACCTCTCCGGCCCATTCGGGCCACCTCTCCTAGCAGGAGAGGCTAAACACCTTCCATCCGCTAGCCCCTAACAGCTAGCTGCTAACTGCTAAAAAAAAGGGCTGCCGCACGTGCGACAGCCCTTTTTTATCAATCTACGCAATACTGACAGAAGATGCCGCGGAGGTCGAAGCGGCGGCTTTCTTTTTCCTGACGGGCCGTTTCTTTCGGCTGGCCCATGGAAGCGACGAGTTCCTGGCCGCGGCAGTAGATGCCTTCGCCGTTGGCAGCGCCGCTGATGGGCAGGGGCATCATGGTGTTGATCATATCATCAAAAGTAAAGTGTTTATCCATTTGAAAAGCCTCCTCTGAAGATGCTCAAGTTTTTATTATCTTGCTTGAGCATAAGTTTACGCTTTTCAATGTCTTTTTGTCAATGCTAATCACGAATTACTTTTGCATTTCATCCATTCAATATTAGAATCGTTCTACACTTTATTCAATACCTTATGGACCAAAGCGCTGACGGCCATCAGGATGACGACGACAGGGACGGTGATGCCCACGGGCGTATCGACATTGAGCAGGAAGCGGTACAGGGCGACGCCCAAAACCCAGAGGACGAGGTTGAGCCAGTTGACGCTGTCTGCTGTATGGTCCTGCTTGAGGATGAAGAAGTCCGACAAGAGGATGGCCGTCATCGGCGCAAAGACGGAACCGATGAGGTAGAGGAAATCCTGGAACTGGTCCGGTGCGGCGAAGATGGCCAGCAGGACGCCCAGGACCGTCGCGATAAGCGCTAAAATCTTATCCGATACCTTCGGGACCAGGCTCTGGCAGCTGACGCCGGCCGAAAAGGCATCGAGGAAGGTCGTCGTGACCGTCGACAAGAGGACGACGAGGATCCCGGCGACGCCCAGGCCGGCCTGGACCATGATGGCCGCAATGTCATCCTGGCCGGTGAACAGGGCCGCGCCCATGCCGATGAGGAACATCCACGAGCTGGCGATGAAATAGGCACTGCAGCTGGCCGCCGTAGCCAGGCCCGGCTTTTCAGCCGTCCGCGTATAGTCCGAAATAATGGGCAGCCATGACAAGGGCATGGCGACAGCCAGTTCGACGGCGCCGCCAAAGGTGAGGTCGCCAGCCGGTACCTGCGGCGCCCCGCCTTTGAAGACGACCAGGCTGAGGACAATCGTCAAGATGAACAGGGCCGCCATAACGACGACGTTGATCTTGCTGAGGTTCTTCAGTCCCATGACGATCCACACAGCGATGAAGGCGCCGATGATGAGGCTCCACCAGGACACGCCGATGGCGGCGATGGTATTGGCAGCCAAAGCGGCACTGGCGACCATGACCGCCGTCCAGCCGACGAGCTGGATGACATTCAGGCCGGCAAAGAGCTTGGCCCCCTGGGTCCCGAAGGAAATGCGGACCGTTTCCATGGCACTGCCGCCCGTCCGGCCTCCGATGAGGCCGGCCAGGTACATGACGACACCGCCGATGAGATGGCCCAGGATGATAGCCGCAAAGGCTTTGGCAAAGCCCAGCGGCGCCAGGAGCATACCCGTCAGGATTTCGGCGATGGAAATGCCGGCGCCGAACCATAACAGGCCGTTGGAAAAGACAGACGTCTTACGTTCATTCATAATAAAATACCAACCTTTCTTTTATAATGCTACATCAGTATAACACATTCTCCGGGAAAACCCTACGTACACAACATCTTTGTTACAATTCCAACTCACTTTACTAAGAAAAAATGGCTTTACCTTTATTGCTATAAAATGACATGCTATACTTAATGAATCAATGATAACTATACCTACTTATTTAACATCATGACTGGAGTGATACCATGCAAATTGACAAGCGCCTGAAAATCGTCATTGCCGCTGTCATCGTGGCTGCCTGTGCCTTTGGCGGCTATAAATACTATGAATCCCAGCAAGCCGCAAAACAATCCAAGGCCATCGAAACAGCCGATGTCGTCCGCAAAGACCTGCGTTCGACCGTTTCCGCCACAGGGACCATCAGCCCTGTCGATTCCGTCGAAGTCTCGCCGAAGATCACGGCCCGCATCAGCCAGGTCCTGGTCAAAGAAAATGACCGGGTCACAGCCGGCCAGACCGTAGCCGTCCTCGACGGCAAAGATTATGAAGCCAAACGCGACCAGGCCCAGTATAAGGTCACAAACACCAAAGTCGAATACGACCGGGCCCAGCAGCTCTATGACCTCGGTGCCGGCACCAAACAGGCCCTGGATACGGCGAAATTCAACTATGACACTGCCGTCAGTACTTTGACGGAAGCCGAATCGGACGTTGCCGAAACGGTCATCACGGCGCCCATGGACGGCGTCGTCGTCGGCGAACCGAAGACTGTCGGCACCATGGCCGTCCAGGGCAACAGCAACCCGACGGTCATCATGCGCATTGCCGACACGTCGACCAAGCAGATTCTGGCCAAAGTCGATGAAACGGATATCGGCAAGATCAAGCTCGGCCAGGATGCGACCTTCACCGTCGATGCCTTCAACGACCAGACCTTTACGGCCCATGTCTCGAAAATCGCCAAGACCGATACGGGCAATACGTGGGATACGAACGGCTCCAGTTCGACGTCCAGCTCGTCGAATTCGTCGGCCAGCGTCATCTACTACTACGTCACCCTCGACGTCGACGACCCGGATGACGTCCTGAAACTGGGCATGACGGCCCGCGTCGACATTACGACCTCGCAAAAAGATGACGCCCTCGTCGTACCCATCGCCGCCTTGAAGACCAACGACTCCGGCTCTTACGTCATCCGCGTCGATGCCAATGGCCAGACGGAACAAGTACCGGTCACGACGGGCATCTACAGCGATGAATACGTGGAAATCCTTTCGGGCCTGACCCAGGGCGACAAGGTTTCCATCGCCTATACGGCCTCCAGCAAGTCGTCGTCCTCGTCGAACAGCAATAGACGCCAGGGCCCGCCGCCCATGTAAGGGGGCCTCGCCATGAAGCATGTCATCGAATTGAAAGATATCAAAAAGATTTACCACATCGGCGGTGAAGACTTCGCCGCTCTGGCCGGCATTACCTTAAACATCGAAGAAGGCGAATTTGCCGCTCTCATGGGGCCATCGGGCTCAGGGAAATCGACGCTCATGAACATCCTGGGCTGCCTGGACCGGCCGACGTCGGGTTCGTATAAGCTCGGCGGCAAGGAAGTCGCCCACCTCGGCGACGATGAACTGGCCGTCGTCCGCAACCAGCACATTGGCTTCGTCTTCCAGAACTTCAACCTCTTGTCCCGCATCTCCGCCCTGGACAATGTCGCCCTGCCCCTGGTCTACGCCGGTGTCGGCCGCAGGGAACGGACGGAACGGGCCATGGAAAAGCTGAAATCCGTCGGCCTGGAAACGTGGGCCCACCACAAGCCCAACGAACTGTCCGGCGGCCAGCGCCAGCGCGTCGCCATCGCCCGGGCCCTGGTCAATAACCCGCATATCATCATGGCCGACGAACCGACGGGCAACTTGGATACGAAATCGACGAAAGACATCATGCGCCTTTTCGAAGCGCTCCACGAAGAGCACAAGACGATCATCCTGGTCACGCATGAACCGGAAATCGCCGCCTGTGCCAACCGCCAGCTCCTGCTCTCAGACGGCAGGATCACCAAAGACGCCGGAAAGGGGGTCGTCATGGATGTTATTTAGTGAAAGCGTGCAGATTGCCATTACGGCCCTGCTGTCCAATAAACTGCGCTCCATCCTGACCATGCTGGGCATCATCATCGGCGTCGGCGCCGTCATTGCCATGATTTCCATCGGCATGGGCGTCAAGCAGAACGTCACCAACTCCATCGCCAGCCTGGGCAGCAATATGCTCATCGTTTCGCCAGGCTCGACCAATCACGGCGGCGTCCGTTCGGCAGCCGGTTCGAGCCAGAAATTGAAATACGACGACGCCGTAGCCATCAAGAATAAAATAAAGAACATCGATTACGTATCGCCGACAGTCAACAGTTCCTATCAAATCGTCAACGGCAACCAGAACTGGAATACGTCGGTCTACGGCGTCACGCCGGAATACCTGCACATCCGGTCCCTCGTCGTCCAGTCGGGATCCTTCATCACCCAGAGCGACCTCAACTCGCGCAACCGCGTCGCCGTCATCGGCCCGACGGTCGCCGCCAACCTCTTCGACGAAGTCAATCCCGTCGGCAAGAACATCCGCATCAACAACCAGCCCTATAAGATCATCGGCGTCCTGGAAAGCAAAGGCCAGTCCTCCATGGGCCAGGACCAGGACGACATCGTCATCGTCCCCTTGACGACGGCCCAGGAACGCCTCATGGGCATCACCTACGTCCGCTCCATCAACATCCAGGTCTCCAGCGCCGATAAAATCGAACAGGTCCAGGCCGAAGTCGAAACGCTCCTGCGCCAGCGTCACCATATCCGCAGCGGCAGCGAAGATGACTTCACCGTCCGTAACCTGACGAGCCTCATGGAAACCATGACCAGCACGACGACCATGCTGACCCTCTTCCTGGGCAGTATCGCCGCCATTTCGCTCATCGTCGGCGGCATCGGCATCATGAACATCATGATGGTCTCCGTCACTGAACGGACGCGGGAAATCGGCATCCGGAAAGCCCTGGGCGCGACTTTCCAGAACATCATGATGCAGTTCCTCATCGAATCCGTCGTCATCGGCGTCATCGGCGGCCTCCTGGGCATCGCCTGCGGCGTCGGCATCGCCCTGGCTATCGCCAAGTCCGGCCTGTTCCAGACGGTCATCACGGCGGCGCCGATCATCATCTCTTTCAGTTTCTCCGTAGGCATCGGCCTCTTCTTCGGCATCTACCCAGCCCGGAAAGCAGCCAAGCTCGACCCCATCGAAGCCTTGCGGTATGAATAAAAAAAGGGCTTGTCACATGACGACAAGCCCTTTTTAAGTTTTAAGTTTGTAGTTTTTAGTGGTTCGTAGGGGACGCCCAAAGCCTTTTTGGCCCGTCAGGTGCCGACCCTCGGAAGGCACAGGACGGTTACCAGAACGGACAGCTGTAGCGGGCGTCCCGGCTTTCCTGCTAGGAGAGCTGTCAGCGCAGCTGACTGAGATGTTGCTTTTGAATCTGGAAATTCAACCTCTCCGGCCCATTGGGCCACCTCCCCTATCAGGGGAGGCTTGGCGCTCTGCAATCGGCGGGCCACGAACCACTAGCCACGAACCACGAGCCACTAATCTCTCAGCCAGCGGCGGATGTCGTCTTCGGCATCTTCGATGGTCGTACCCAGGAGGGCCAGGCTCTTGCCGAGTTTGGCCGTCGGGCAGAGAGCGTGGATGTCTTCCAGGCTGTGGCCGACGCCGCTGCCTTCATGGGTGCAGAAAGGATAAATCGTCTTATCCGTGAAGTCGTGGTTTTCCAGGAACGTCCACAAGGCCATGGGCATGGTGCCGCACCAGTTGGGATAGCCCAGGAAGATGACGTCGTAATCATCGATGCTGTCGATATCCCTTTCCAGGACCGGCCGGGCGTTGTCGGCCTTTTCTTTCCTGGCAATCTTGACGACTTCCTGATAGTCATTGGGATAGACCGAAGCCGTGCGGATGTGGAAGAGGTCGCCACCCGTGAACAGGCGCAGCATCTGTGCCGCCCGTTCCGTATTGCCCACGGGCAGGTCGACAATCTTACCGCTGACATAGTTCATGCCGGCGTGTGAAAAATATGCAATGAGGCATTTCTTACCTTGATAATCCATCAGTCAATCAAACCTCCCTGATATGTTTGACTTAAAAATTCCCGATACAGTTTTCATTATACGGCAAAAATCGCTGCCATTCAATCACTATCATGAATGACGGCCATTTTATTTTATCATGCCTGCCCGGCGCCCAGTATCTTTCCAAGGCCCATATAATGTAGTAAAATAGAGTTTGTCAATAGATTACTATGCTAAGCAATACAAGGAGGTCCCTTTATGGCTCATGTAAATGAAAACTACTTAAAACTCCCCGGAAACTATCTTTTTGCAACCATTGCAAAAAAAGTTGAAGCTTATTCCAAAGCACATCCGGAAGCGAATATCATCCGCCTCGGCATCGGCGACGTCACCCGTCCCCTGGCCCCGGCTATCATCGACGCCATGCACAAGGCCGTCGACGAAATGGGCAAAGCCGAAACCTTCCGCGGCTACGGTCCGGAACAGGGCTATGACTTCCTCCGTCAGGCTATCATCGACGGCGACTACAAGACGCGCGGCATCGACCTCGATCTGGACGAAGTCTTCGTCGGCGATGGCGCCAAGACCGACGTCGCCTGCATCCAGGAAATCTTCGGCGACGACCTGAAATTCGCCGTAGCCGACCCGGTATACCCGGTTTACCTCGACTCCAACGTCATGTTCGGCCATACCGGCGAATGGAACGCTGAAAAAGGCATCTACGACGGCGTCGTCTATCTCCCATGCACTCCGGAAAACGGCTTCAAAGCCGAACCGCCGAAGGAAAAAGTCGACATCGTCTACCTCTGCAACCCGTCCAACCCGACCGGCACGGCCATGAGCAAGGAAGAATTGACCAACTGGGTCAAAGCCGCCAAAGAAAACAACTTCATCATCATCTACGATTCGGCTTATGAAACGTACATCACCGAACCGGACGTTCCCCACAGCATCTTTGAAATCGAAGGCGCTAAAGAAGTAGCCATCGAACTCCGCTCCTACTCCAAGTGCGCCGGCTTCACGGGTACGCGCTGCTCCTATGTCGTCGTCCCCCATGCCTGCGTCGCTTACAAGAAAGACGGCACGGCTGTCGAACTCAATCCCTTGTGGAACCGCCGTCAGTGCACCTTCTTCAACGGCACGCCGTACATCGTCCAGCGCGCAGCTGAAGCTTACTACAGCCCGGAAGGCCAGAAACAGTGCCTGGCTGACGTCGAATACTACATGGAAAACGCCCACATCATCCGCGACGGCCTGACCGAAGCCGGCTTCACCGTCTACGGCGCTACCAACTCGCCGTACGCCTGGGTACAGACGCCGAACGGCATGAAGAGCTGGGATTTCTTCGACCTGCTCCTGGAAAAAGCCCACGTCGTCACGACACCGGGTTCGGGCTTTGGCCCCCACGGCGAAGGCTATCTCCGCCTGACCGCTTTCGGCACCAAAGAAAACACCGTCGAAGCTGTCAAACGCATTGCTGATTTAAAATTATTCAAATAAAGGTGGTTTAACCATTGAGTACCAATCTGGAAGTAGGCATCGTCGGCCTGCCGAATGTCGGTAAGAGCACGCTGTTCAACGCGATTACCAAGGCCGGCGCAGAAGCGGCAAACTATCCCTTCTGCACGATTGAACCGAATGTCGGTGTCGTAGAAGTCCCGGATAAACGCATCCAGGTCCTGACCGACATGTACAAACCGAAAAAAACAATTCCCGCTGTCATGCGCTTCGTCGATATCGCCGGCCTCGTCGCCGGTGCCTCCAAGGGCGAAGGCCTGGGCAACAAGTTCCTCAGCCACATCCGTGAAACCGATGCCATCGCTGAAGTCGTCCGCTGCTTCGAAGACTCGAACATCACCCACGTCGACGGCTCCATCGACCCGATCCGCGACATCGAAACAATCAATACGGAACTGTGCCTGGCCGACCTGGAATCGGCCCAGAAACGGGCGGACCGCATCGCCAAAGTCGCTCAGTGTGGCGACAAGGACGCCAAAGTCGAATACGCCGTCCTGAAAAAAGTCCTGGCCTGCCTGGAAAACGGCGACCCGGCCCGCAAAGCCGGCCTGACAAAAGATGAACTGCCGCAGGTCAAAGAACTCAACCTCCTGACCTTGAAGCCGATCATCTACATCGCCAACGTCGCAGAAGACGAAGCAGGCAATCCCGATGCCAACCCCAACGTCAAACGCGTCGAAGAATACGCCGCCAAGGAAGGCGCTCAGGTCGTCGCCGTCTCGGCCAAGATTGAAGCCGAAATCGCCGAACTGCCGGACGACGAAGCCGAAGTCTTCCTGGAAGAACTGGGCCTGCCCGAATCGGGCCTGGACAAGCTGATCAAAGCCAGCTATTCCCTGTTGGGTCTGATCAACTTCTTCACGGCCGGATCTGACGAAGTCCGCGCCTGGACCATCGTCAACGGCACGAAAGCCCAGAAAGCAGCCGGTAAGATTCACACCGACATCGAACGCGGCTTCATCCGCGCCGAAATCGTTTCCTACGACGACCTCATCGCCTGCGGCAGCGAACAAGCTGCCAAAGAAAAAGGCCTTGTTCGTCTGGAAGGGAAAGATTACGTCATGCAAGACGGAGATGTCACATACTTCCGCTTTAATGTATAGGAAAAAAAGGCTTGTCGCATATGCGACAAGCCTTTTTAAGTGGTTAGTGGCTAGCAGTTAGGGGTTAGCGGATGGGTTTTAAATTTAAAAACCATCTGCTACAAACTACAAACTAGTATCGTCCTCCCGATGTTTTGGGCGTGGTTCCCGTTCATCTGTCAATCCGGCAATGTAATCGAGTGAGGTGTGGTACAGCCTTGCCAGCTGGATCAACTTTTCTACGGGGATCTTCCTTTTCCCCAATTCATACATGCCGTATCCAACTTGTGAACACTTCAAGATTTTTGCCACGTCGGCCTGAGAAAGCCTTGCTTCCAACCGAAGCGTCTTTAAGCGGCTGTAGTATTTCATGTCATCACCTGTTTTCATAGATCTAGGACTATAATAAGTACATTAGTAAATTCCTTGATTCTATTATAGTAAATATATAAAAAGACGGCAACGATTATTATGAATATAATCGTTGCCGTCTTTGCAATTTGACTTCCCCTCTATGAAATAATTAGCCGATTTCTACTAATTTTCCAGGATTCATGATGTTATTCGGATCCAAAGCCTTCTTGATAGCTTTAATGACGTTAAGTTCCGCCTGCGGTGTGCAAAGGGCAAATTCTTCTAATTTTTTATAGCCAATGCCGTGTTCACCGGACATCTTGCCGCCCAGGGCATAGACTCGCGGGAAGAGGTCGCGATGGAAGGCCTTGATCTTCTGGAACCATTCTTCCGGCGACAAGCCTTTGGCATTCAGAGGCAGGACGTGGATGTTACCATCGCCGATGTGAGCAACCGTGACGCAGTAGAGGTCGTATTTTTCGCGCAGTTCCGGAATCTGTTTGGTGATTTCCGGAATCTTGTCCAAGGGGACGACGAAGTCTTCCGTCTGGAACATCTTGTCAACGTCGCGGGCGGCTTCGGCGAACTGCTTGCGCAGAGTCCAAATCCGTTTATCCGCTTCAAATTCGTCGATCGAGCCGTTGGCTTCCGCCAAGTCGCAGAGCTGTTCCATCTTGCGGTCCGAGTCGTCTTCGCTGAACGATTCGACCGTGACGATGACGTAATCACAGCCTTCGTCGACATGAGGCATTTTCATGTCCAGGAATTTGCAGGTCATGCGCAGGGCTTCATTGTCCATAAATTCGATGCTCGTCGGGTCGATGCCGGCTTTGAGGATCTTATTGGGCAGGGCAAAGGCTTCTTCATCGGTCTTGAAAACGCAGACCATATTGAAGGCATACGGCGGCATGGGACGGAGTTTGACCGTGACTTCCGTAATGATGCCCAGCGTGCCTTCGGAACCGGCAAAGAGCTGTTCCAGGCAGAGGCCGGTAGAACTCTTCTTGAGGCGGGCACCGGCGTCGAGGATGTCCCCTGTCGGCGTAACGACTTTCAGGCTGTAGATCTGATGGCGCGTCGTGCCGTATTTAACGGCTTTATTGCCGCCGGCATTGTTGGCGACGTTGCCGCCGATCATGCTGCTGTCGGCACTGGACGGGTCCCCGGCATAGAGGAGGCCGTGTTTGGCAGCTTCACGCTGCAAGTCCCCAGTGATGACGCCAGTCTGGCAGACGGCATACATATTGTCGGCATCGAATTTGAGGATCTGATTCATCCGTTCCAATTCGACGACCATGCCGTGATAAACAGGAATAGCACCACAGGCAACACCGGAACCAGCCGAGCGCGGCGTAATCGGAACGAGGTACTTATTGGCCAATTTGACGATAGCGGCCACTTCTTCCGTCGAGCCCGGGAAGACGACGACTTCCGGTTTATGGAAATAATGGGAGTTCCCTTCTTCGTCTGTCTGGTATCTTTCCAAATAATCTTCGTCCGTCTTGACGTATTTATCACCGACGACCTGACGTAATTCTGCTAATAATTCCGGCGTAACCGGGTTAAACTGTGCTGCCATATATAAACGCTTCCTTTCTATCGGAATCTTTCCGTATGCTTTAAAGATATAATAAGTTTATCCTCCGAATGGGAGTTGAGCATAGTATACCACGTAGCAGAAACTTGTAAAGCCCGTTTTCTTGACATTTTTAAAAAACGCATCAAAAAAACGGGCTTTTTGAAACCACACATTGGGATGGATACGTAAAGTTTTACGTTTTACGCTATTTCCAATCCTAAAGTTTATATTTATTTTTCATATCTTCCATGCACGGACAGTTTTAAGACTCCGAAAGGGCTTCCCACTTTTCATAAGCCTCATCGAGCTGGGCCTGGGCCACTTCGTATTCCTTCGTCAATTCCATCATGGCGTCGGCATCGGTCTGGTTCTGAGGCATATTCATCTGCACTTCATACATCTTGATGGTCGCTTCCAGTTCGGCAATCTTCATCTCGATTTTTTCCAGCTTGGCCGCCTGGCCATAAGCCGGGGCCTTGGCCGGCGCTTTCACGGCCGGTGCCGGTTCCGCCTTCCTGGCTGCCGGAGCGGCCTCTTTTTCATGGGCCGGCGAGGAGCCCTGCCCTTCGGCTGCCGCCTTTTCTGCCGCTTCCTGGGCTTCACGGACCTTTTCCCGGTAATAACTGTAATTGCCGACGTATTCCGTGAGCTGCTTATGTTCCAGGACCAGCGTCCGCTGGGTAATCTTGTCGAGGAAATAACGGTCATGGGATACGACGAGGTACGTCCCGCCGAAATCCAGCAAAGCCTGTTCCAGCACTTCCCTCGTCGGGATGTCGAGATGGTTCGTCGGTTCGTCGAGGATAAGGAAATTCGGCCCCTGCAGGAAAAGCTTCAATAGGGCCAGCCGGGCCTGTTCGCCGCCGCTGAGGCTGTCGATGACCTTGAAGACATCGTCGCCGCGGAACATGAAGCGCCCCAGGACGGACCGGGCTTCTTCTTCGCCATAACTGAAATCATTCATGATTTCATCGAGGACCGTCCAGGCCCCGTGCAAATCCGTGTGTTCCTGGGCAAAATAGCCGATATGGACGCGGCTGCCCAAGGTAATATGGCCGTCTGTCGGTTCCTTTTCGCCCATGATCATGCGGATGAGCGTCGTCTTCCCCGTCCCATTGGGGCCGATGAGGGAAGCCGCTTCGCCGCGGCGCAGGAGGAGCGATAAATGGTCGAACAACTGGCGGTCAGCAAAGCCGCCGCTGACCTTGTCCAGGACCAGGACTTTCTGGCCGCACTCTTCGACGGGCTTGAAATTGAAGTGCAGCGACTCATCTTCGGGCTGCCATTCGATGCGTTCCAACCGGTCCAGCTGGGACTGGCGCCCGCGGGCCTGCTTGGCCTTGATGCCGGCTTTGTATTTGCGGATATATTCTTCCGTTTCGTGGATATGTTCCTGCTGTTTCTTATAGGCCTTTTCCAGGGCCTTCTGCTGCTGGGCATGCTGCTCGACGTAGCGCGAATAATTACCCTTATATTTCGTTATCTTACCGTGGGACAATTCCAAGATTCCCGTCGCCACGCGGTCCAGAAAATAGCGGTCATGAGAGACGATGAGGATACCGCCGCCATAGGACAAGAGATAACTTTCCAGCCATTCCAGCATGTCTACGTCGAGATGGTTCGTCGGTTCATCAAGGAACAAATAATCCGGCCGGCGGACGAGGGCCTTAGCCAGGTTGATGCGCGTCTTCTGGCCGCCGGAAAAGCTCTGTACCGGCCGGTCCATATCGGCTTCCGAAAAACCCAGGCCTTGGACGATTTTCCGCGACATTGATTCGTATTCATAGCCGCCGAGCCACTCGAACCGTTCCTGCATGCGGGCATAGCGGTTCATCAAGCCTTCATCATCGGGATGGGCCTGCATGGCCTTTTCAACAGCCTTCAAATCCTTTTCCAGCTTCATGACGTCCTGCCAAGCCTCGGTAATCGTCTGGCGCAGGGTCACATCGTCGGCATAAGTAATGTCCTGCTGCAAATAGCCGATAGATTCACCTTCCGAAACGACGAAGGCCCCGTTGTCGTAGTCCTCTTCGCCCATGAGGCACTTGAGCAGCGTCGACTTCCCGGCCCCGTTGGCCCCGATGAGGCCAATCCGTTCGCCCCGGCGGATTTCAAAACTCACATCATGGAATACCGTATGCACTCCAAAAGACTTACTCAATTTCTGTACTTTAATACTACCCATCTATACAATCCTGCCCTTCCTGGCATACTGACGACAAAACAAAAAAAGAGCCGCCCGCGACTCCTATCTTGAGCGGCTACTCCTGTAGCAATTCATGAAGGCCGACCGTCCCGCGGCAAGACCCCTTTTCACATATCTATTATACCGTCAACCCTCAATCATCGTCAAGACTCGGATTCCGATGCGGCTTCGCCGCGTCAATTTCATGATTGTATTACGACCATGTGCCATCTGTCATAAATTCCGGCTATGTACAGGATTCACAGCGGTACGCCCTTTGGGCGTCCCCTACGGTATCGCATAGAAGCGATGAAAATGAACGCAGGTCGCATTCGCAGATGGCAGGCCGTAAAAAAATACACGGCCTGCGGCCGTTTCGTAGGAGCTTCCCACGTGGAAGCCCGCTAGAGAGATTTCACCACAGCCTAGCCGAGTATAATGGCGTTTTTTTTTACGAGCTACGAACCACGAACAACGAGCCACGGCTTTTCCTCGGATTCAGATGCGGCTTCGCCGCTATAAACTCAAACTAACAACGACGCTTCGGGAATCCCTCAGCGCATAGCGGGACGCCTTAACAGGACGTCCCCTACGGTATCGCATGGAAGCGAAGAAAATGATAAGACAAACGCAAAAATAGCCGCCTATCGTTATTTTCCCTTTGAGTACACTCCAGGCACATTACAAAGCGGCAACAGTTCATCCAACTTGGCGACAATGCGTTTTTGTTCGGCCAGAGGAGGAAGGGGGATGGGAGTATTCAGTAGCACCCATAACTTAATCCCCTTTACAGTCATACCCGATGTTTCAAATTTCAAAATTTTAAAAATGCGTAAGATATATTCTTGAGTTACATTATCTCTAAAAAACAATGCTCTTAAATCCTGGTTTATAGCTACGGGTAATTTATTAATAACTGCTCGTCCAACCGCCATACGCATTACAACAATTAGTCGATTAGCTTCTATTAAATTAGAACTGCTATTCTCTAATCCTGCAGGGGTAATGGAATCTATAGTTCGATCTGCATACATACTATCCTGATGAACATCTTTTACACTCATCCACGGAATATCGCCATTCCAATATGCTTCATTAGACTTATCCGGGGTTCCACCACCAATATGATTAAGTATCATTTCTCCCAGCCTTACCCACATCCAGTTCTCTGGAATATCAAATGGTTTTTCCTCTTCCGTAATTTCCGGCAAAGGCTTTTCTTTCTTGATTTTCTTTTCTTTGATGAGCTTGTCTTTTTCTGCCTGTATCTCTTTCAGGAGGTCCCGCGCGTTGCCGTCTTCTGCCCGCTGGTCCGTGAGTTTGCCCTGTATGGCCAGGTCCAGCAGTTTGGTTTTCATGGTTTGTTGTAGTTCCCGGTATTCTTCATAGGCTTTATCGATAGAGTCCAGCTGGGCAAAGAGAGCGGATACTTTGTCAGCAATACGTTTCTGTTCAGCAAGCGGTGGGAGTGGACACAGATACTCTTTTATGAAATCTTTTCCTATTCGTTGTTGGCCAACTACTCCTTTGAATGTTTTTATACCGTCTTTAATTAAACTTTGATTTTGAACAAAACATAATAAATATTTAGGATCTAATGTATGTGAATATCTTCGCAATACATGCAACTCAGTCGTTCCTGCACCAATCCCATTAATCAAATTATTCATAATAGCAGATTTTAAATTTTGAAAACATGGGCTTATTTTAGCAAGAACAACATCATTATTTGCAAAATGCGTAAACCCTTTTTTTACGTCTTTCCATTTACGAATTTCCGGGCAATAGTTGCTTCCATACCCTTCACCAATCAGAGCCATTGGCAAAAATGATACATTCACATTTTCATCTTGAACATGATTACGAGGATTTATCTGACAAATATCCCCCAGTCTCACCCACTCCCAGCTATCGGGAATTTCAAATGGCTTTTCTTCTTCTGTTATCTCTGGCAGTGGCTTTCCTTTCTTGATTTTCTTTTCTTTGATGAGTTTTTCCTTTTCTGCCTGTATCTCTTTCAGGAGGTCCCGTGCGTTGCCGTCTTCTTCCCGCTGGTCCGTGAGTTTCCCCTGAATGGCCAAGTCGAGGATTTTGGCCCGCATGGCTTGGGTGTCGATGTGGAGATTCTTAGTCATCCTGATCCACCTCCGCCAGTTCCTGGCTGAGCACGGCTACGGCCTTGGCAATTTCTTCGGATTTTTCCTGCATAGCCGTCAGGATTTCAGACAGACTGCGGCTATCCGCTTCTTCTTCATCGGTCATCCAGGATATGTCGAGGCTGGTATTGGGTCGGCCTTCGATGTCTTCTTTGGTAAATCGGCGCCACCGTCCTTCGGGGTTGGTTTCTGCATCATACGTTTCTTTGCGTTCTGTACGATTATCAGGGCAATACAGTTTTTCGAATTCAGCGAAGTCTTTCTCATTCAAAGGAGACCGCTTACCAAAAGTGCGCATTTTATGGCGCATATCATAGATCCAGATTTCCGCTGTATTATTTTGGTCTGTAGTCCCACGGTCAAAGAACAGGACGTTGGTCTGCACGCCCTGGGCGTAGAAAATGCCGGACGGAAGGCGCAGAATGGTGTGGAGATTGCATTTATTCATCAAGTCACGGCGAATCTGTTCGCCTGCGCCATCGGCAAAGAGGACATTATCCGGCACTACGACAGCGGCACGAGCTGTCCCTTTTCGATTGAGGGCATTGTAAATGATTTCCAAAAAATTGAGCTGCTTATTCGATGTGGCATAAGTAAGGTCGTCACGGGTAGCCCGTTCGCCGCCCTTTTTCGTACCAAAGGGGGGATTGGTCAAAATGACATCGAAGTCCTTCATCCATTTCCCTGCCGCCGAAAGGCTGTCGCCTTGTTCCAAGCGTCCGTCCATATCATGCAAATATTCATTCATAAGAGCCAGACGATGAGTAGTCGGGACTAGCTCCATACCGGAAAAAGCTTCATGCCGCTGGAATTTCTGCTCCTCATCAGACAAGTCAAAATAATCATCGGTCTGTTTTTTCAGATAGTCATTGGCAGCTACCATAAAGCCGAAAGTCCCGGCTGCTGGATCACAGAGGCGCTCTCCCGGTTTAGGATGTACCATTCGCACCATCATATTTATGAGGGGACGCGGTGTAAAATACTGGCCGGCGCCAGACTTGGTTTCATTAGCATTTTTCTCCAGCAGCCCTTCATACAGGTTGCCCAGCCCTTCTTCTCTGGCAGAAAACCAGTCGAGTTCATCAATATCCTTGATGATTTTTTCCAAGTTGGCCGGTTCATCAATACTAGTCGACGCATCCTTATAGATGGCATTGACTTTAGGGTTAGGCGTCTTTTGGGCATTGCCCAGGTCCAGGAGCATCTGTTTGTAGAAAGTCTTGAGTTCCAGCCCTTCTTTCGCTTTGAGCTCATCCCAACGATATCGTTCCGGGATTCCTTCTTCCTGGCCCTGTTCCTTGCTCATCTTGAGGAACAAAATATACGTAAGTTCCGTCACATAATCCTGATAAGTAATGCCATCATCCCGAAGGACATTACATTCATTCCACAAACGTTGTACAATTTCCTGATTGGTCATAATCTTCTCTTTCTATTAAGCAAATATGATATCATTAATGACATCGACAATTTCATCTGTTTTATCTTTAAAAATCCGCTGCATCCCTTTATAGCCTCCCCGGCTGCGGAAGGCATCGTTAGAATCAAAGGCGACTTGGGCATTAGGCCCTAAGACATTGTTCAGGAGCAGCTGTTTTTTAATTCGTTCCAACCATTTCATCTGCGTGGGTGTCCATTCTGCCAAGCCATAGACCTTGCTCATGGCGCGTTCTACCAGAGCGTCTTCAGACTCCAGCGGTGTCCCCAGTGCGGCTTGGCGGATAAAGCTGATAATATTAGCCGCTGTCGCTTCTTTATTCACTTGCCGCCATGCAGACTGCAAATCGCGTTCCCGGAACCCCTGTGTTTGAAGGATGGCATCGATTTGCTGTAACTCTTTCAAGGTCAAATCTCTCGGACGGTTCACGATGACGCCGATGCCCGCAATGGCATTGACGTTATGCTTGATGAAGGCGTTAAATTCTTCCAGATAATCGCCAGGGCCTTCCCCGGTTTTGCCATAGCTCTGGCGCACGTCGACCAGCATATCATCCTGATGGGAAATAAGGACCTTTTGGGAATCCCTGTGGAAAGCATCAATGAGCCAGATGGCCTGTCCTTCTTTTACCATGGCCTGCTGATCGCTTTTTTCCAATAACCGGGCCCATTGAAAGAGGTCCTTGACGCCCGTCGCCGTTTCCAGTGATTTGCGTTCTTTCTCATTCAGGCGATGCAACTTGCGCTGCACTTTGGCAATCAGCTGATCCCGATACTCTTCAAAGTCCCCTTCCTTTTCAGCTTCCGTGACTAGCTGAAAGAGGTCTTCCATAGAACGATGGACGTTCTTTTCATGAATGACGGAATTCATGTCAGTTACTTTTTCCATGCTGGCGAATTGTCCGACGGCGTCATAGATATTGAAATAATCCATGCCTGGGAACAGGCGCGTAGCACGGCCCAGCATTTGTTCAAATAAGATACGGGACTTCACACGACGCATGAACACGAGGTTCATGATGGACGGCACGTCAATGCCCGTCGTCAAAAGGTCTACAGTAACGACGATATTCGGGAATTCCTCATTTTTAAATTCCCGGATATGCTGTTCTTTGTGACGATCATGGCCCGTAATTTTCATGATGGCATTCGCCGGTAAAGGCTTATCGGCTTGGGCAAAGGCCTCCTGCAGCAGGTATACAATCATATCGGCATGAGAATCGCGGGCAGCAAAGATAAGCGTCTTGCCCAGTTCCCGATCCAGCGGGTCAAGCCGTTCCGCCAAGACATGACAGACGACACGATTGAAGGATTCTGTCACTACCTTCGTATTGAAAGCATCGACATCAAAATCCATGTCGTCGGGCAGCTGATATTTTTTGATAGACGCATCAGACTCATGAAAGACTTCGACTTCTTCATCTTTATGAAAATGAATGCCTTCCTTTGAAAGTTCCGTCGTGATGACATAAGGGGCATTATGGTCCATCAAATAGCCATCAAGGACGGCCTGCCGGTAGGTATAACTATAGACAGGGTTGCCAAAAATATTGACCGTATTCAAAGCCGGCGTCGCGGTCATCCCAATGGCTACGGCATCAAAGTAGTCGATGACACGGCGGTATTGGCTGATATATTCACTGGGGTCGTAATGCTCCATTTCCTCATCGCTCATCTCGCGGTCTTCTAAATAGCCGCGGTGCGCTTCATCGACGATGATAAAATCATACGTCCCCGGAGAAAGCTGGGGAAGCTCTTCTTCATTATGGAACAGCCGCTGTACCAGCCCTTGTACGGTGGCGATGTGGATGCGGGTATGGGCTTCCGGATTTTTATCGCCATATTCTTTGACACCATAAATACTGCTGATGGACTGGCCCTCTACCTTGTTATCTTTGAGGGCATCTGCCGTCTGCTGTGCCAGGGACTGCCGGTCCACAAGATATAAGATGCGGCGGGCCCGTTTATGCTTAATCAGCCGATACATCAGGGCAATAGCTGTACGCGTCTTCCCGGTCCCCGTTGCCATAGCCAGCAGGATACGGTTCTTATGCTTGCCGATGGCCTCTTCAATTTTCTGGATAGCTAACTTTTGATAATAGCGTCCAGCAAAATCAGGATAGTAATCGTCCTTTTGCAACGCCGAATCAGCATCCTCTTCGGGACGGGCCATTTCCTTCATCTTGATATCATCCGGCGTCAGCCAGCTTTCGAGAGGGCCATCGGGGTGATTTTGATTGCGCATATCCCGAAACCAGATACCTGACTGGCTTTTCATCTGAGATAAATAAGGCCGTCCATTGGCGCCGAATAAAAATACAGCACTGTCCATAGCATAGGGTTTCCTCCCCTCAGCCACAACATCTCCTGCATTTTTTAGATGCTTATAGTAGTCATAGGCCTGGTTCAGCGCATCTGCGGCTACCGGTTCTTCATACTTTTTCGCCTCAATGATACCTACAGCCCGTTCGCCACTGAAAAGGACATAATCAGCACGCTCTTTACTATGAGGCAATTTCCACTCGGCAATCGCCATATTATGGCCCTTGCGCGGAAGCGTCCCCTTTGTCCAGTTATTAAGATTTTTACTATCCGCTTCCCATCCGGCATCACGAAGCTGCTGGTCGATGATTTCCCGTGTCTGTGCTTCTGTTAACCTGTTTTGGGCTGCAAATTTTTTATTTTTACGTCGGCGTTCAGCACGCACACTTTCGGGTACCTTTACGGACTGCGTATGCTGGAGTTGTTCAATCTCAGCCGTCAACTCTTCAATTTTCTTTTGCTGATTGTCAACGACAGCCTGCTGATTTAGAGGCTTCTGATAAGGCTTTATTTCATCTTGGGTGAACGTTTCCAGGAACCAGCACCACACAAAGAAGGACCGCTGATCGACAGTGAGCGCCTCCTCAAGAGAGGGATGGAAATCAGCTTCATGAGCCGCCTTATTACGCAAGCGGCGAATTTTGTCCAAAGCCACGGTCACGCTGTATGGATAATCATTGCCCGAAGCCTGCATCCGCAAAATGCGCTCATTCTGCTGTAAATTCCAATCCTTCAGGCCATCTAAGCGAAAAATCAGTTTGGTTAACTGTTCAGCAAAGGAGCCAAAAATAGTCAAGCTGCTCTTGACATCCGAATACATCAAAAGCTCTGCGCTATCCGCTAATTTTGCCAGACTGGGATACTCCTTACTCTCAAAATTTGCCAATGTTACCATCCCTTTGTGTTGCTTTTTTTATATTTTATCATACGAAGTTATCGGGCTTCAAGTAAGGTCGGGAAGCTAGCCGCAAATCATACGCCGTTCGCAGAGCGCAGGCGGCCGATTGAAAAAAAATAACCACACGGCTCATGAACCGCGTGGTTATCGTATTTACCCATCTATCTTTTGAAGAAGCTTTCCATTCTACATAATAATTAAACATTATGATGCATATTATTTGCTTTTTATTATCGCAAGTAGACGAAACGCACTACTCATGATATACTTATTCCGAGGTTCTGCCTAAAACGGTAGGCGGTTGGTCCCTTTCTTTCTAAGGAGGGATCTTGTTAAACCCTCCAATCCATGGGAAAGGAGGGGATTTGTATGCTTCTGACTGTAGATACTTTTATAGGTATTCTCGGCCTCTGCTTAGGTGCTTTTGCGCTTGGGTATGCCATCGGATGCGCTTCAAATAGAACACAAAAATAGCCGCCCCGGATCCCCATCTTGAGTGGCTATTTTTGCAACTAATATTTGGGGCCAACCGTCTATCGGCAGGACCTCTTTCATATTCATTATACCGTTATTCCAGCTCTTTCGTCAAGCTGGTTACCCTCTACATGTATTTTCTTTTCCCTAATACCGGCCTGTTCGGTCACGCTGGCGTAATCACTGGTCGTCTTCCCACGGCTGTACGAAGCGTTTCCACTTTTCGC
>OIYF01000329.1_pt1 | contig 20020 bp, 13 predicted proteins | sample 1587971 | NCBI WGS metagenome assembly OIYF01 (sample SAMN03283248) | human gut metagenome | biome: human-associated habitat; material: feces | host: Homo sapiens | place: Peru | collected 2012 | reverse complement strand
ATCCTTTGATACCGAGATGGTGCGGATACCGGTCTTCAGGGTCTGGACATCAGCCACCTTCTTACCTTCATATCGGGTTAACTTCACCTGATAGAGGTAAGGAGATTCCGGTGACCAGAGCTGAGGGTTTGCCACCTTCAAGGTAGTCTTGATTGCAGGGGCAGCACCCGATACGGTCTGCTCGGCAACCTTCTTGCCTGCCTCATCCAACAGGGCGATGACAGTCTTGCCCGACTTACCTGTCTTTCCTTCCAGCAGCGCATTTACCTCTACTTCGGCTTCCTGCTTGTCAGCCTTCAGGGTACGCACGAAGGTATCCCAGGTAGAGAAGTTTTCGTTGCCATAGAGTTCTACGGAAACCGGACGGTAAAGACCGCCTCCCGGATACCAACGACTGCTCTCCTCTATATTGTTAAGATGTACCTCGATGAGATTACTCTTACCAAACTGGATGAAAGGTGTGATGTCGATGCGGAAGGCATTGTAGCCGTAAGCCCACTTGCCTGCCTCCTTGCCATTGACGCTGACAACAGGCTGGCTCATGGCACCGTCGAAGACGAGTACGGCACGCTTATAGCCCTTAGGAGCCGTCCAGTTCATCTTATACATACCCTCACCTATCCAAGGCAGCGCACCCGAACGTCCCGACTTCTCGGTCTTTTCGGTTTCGCCATTCTGCTCGATGGCCACCATCTGCAGGTCCCATTTCTTATCAAAAGGACCAGAGATAGCCCAATCGTGCGGAACAGCTACCTGCTGCCACGCCTTTCCATCACGGGAGAAATCCCACGATGGCAGGTTGATAACCTTTCTGCTCTGCGCCTGGCACAGTGTGGTGAGTGCCAGGGCTAGAGTCATAAAAGTAATGCTTCTCTTAATCATATCTCTTCGTTAAAATTCTTATTTTGTATGCATCGGATTATTTATATGCATCGAATACAGCTGTTGGTTTGCCGCTGTTGTCGAAGGCTCCCTTGGTATATGCAGCCCAACCCAGAGTAGTATAATTGGCTGGTTTCCAGTTGTTATAAACCTCTGGTTCCCAATAGAAGATACCTTCGCAGGTAGAAATAGCCTTGCAGCCATCCACCATCTTCTTCATCATTGGCGCAGCCTGCTTAGAGCCCCACCACATACCGATTTCAGAGATGATGACATCCTTGCGATACTTGGAAGAAAGGGACTGGATGTTAGCGAGACAACTCTCTGCATAACTCTGCCAGTTATCATCCTCTGGATAAAGAGAAAGTCCGATGACATCCCATTTTCCACCATTTTCTTTCAACTTATCGTAGAGCCAGGTAAGTCCACCGAGGTCCTGACCCTTATCTACATGCACGATGACTTTTGCCTCAGGATAAACTTCCTTTACGGCATCATAACCGGCGTTAACATAATCAGCAAAGTTGGCTGCATTCTTTGATACCTGACCGGTTACAGCCTCATCGCTGTTGAAGAGCATTCCGTCGCGGGTTTCATTACCCACCTGTACCCACTCTACGTTGGTCACACCTCTATCCTTCAGGGCTTTCAATATATCCTTGGTATGATCAGCCACAGCCTGCTTCATCAGCTCAGCAGTATAGCCCTGCCATGCAGCAGGAACTTTCTGGTTACCCGGGTCAGCCCAGGTATCAGAATAGTGGAAGTCAATCATCAGACGGAAGCCGAGCTGCTGAGCACGCCAAGCCTTGGCGATGACATCATCCTTGCCACACCAGCCACCTTCCGGATTTACCCAAACACGCAGACGGATGGAATTGGTTCCTTCTTCGCGAAGGAGTTTCATGCATTCTGTAGCCTTGCCATTCTGATTATAGAATTTCACACCATCCTTCTCCATCTCTGTGAGCCAACTTACATCGGCGCCCTTAGCGAAGCCACTCATTTCATATGTCTTCTCCTTTTCGGGAGTGGTGTTATCATCATTGCTGCAACTCGTGCCCGTGATAGAAAACAAGAGTGCTGTAGCCAGCAATATGGCTTTTCCAAATATATTTTTCATTGCTATTTTTCTTATTAATTATTCATATTTCCATGTCATGGTGTTGAGGTCGGCGGTAACGGTAACTTCACCACCAGTTACATCATCCTTGAACCAAGGATTCCACTTGTCGTCTGCCGTAGAAAGATTAAACATCTTATCATTACTTGGCTCGCAACCATACCATGTTTGCTTGTCATCCTTGTTGGCTCCTACATAGATAAACATAAATCCTTCCCAAGCTGTTGGCTTGTACTTGCAGGTATAAACGCCATCGCTCACCTTGTTCATCACGGCAAGAAGGGTGTTAGCATCCTTGCTGAACATACAGAGAGTATTGCTAGCCTCTGGCTCTGGAGTTGTCTGGTCGCCCTCAACGATGGTATATTCCAACTGACTGTGCTCACCAACCTTCACGGTTATGGTATAAGTACCTGCCTTGGCAATATTCACGCTACCAGCTGTTGCAGCATCTGTCATCTTGCCATCAGCCAAAGTATAGTTCATGGTCTTCACTACAGCTGCAGCATCTTCTGTACCTGTAGTCTTGCTGTACTCAGCGCCTGTAGCTACGATGCTGACTGGAGTATTATCGGCTGTAGTTGTAATGACCTTGGTCCAAGCATAGTTAGGAGCATCATAAGTCATATCTTCACCATTCAGCTGCATCGCCTTGATGTAAGTTGGCTTAAGTTCCTTAGCTTTTGTATCAAGAACTGTATAATAAATACCTGTCTGACCTGGGAACCAGATGTTCCATGCAGACTCAGTATTATCCATTTCGTACACATGACCATCTTGTCCTACATTACCCCAAATGGTACCATCATTTTCCTTACCCCAGATATGGAACCAAGAAGAGGCATTCATATAGCCAGAATAAACTCCATCAGAATTAGGAGAATAGAGTTTGGTCAGAACTTGATCCTTTTTCTCATTCAGGATATTGATGTAGCTCATATCAATGAGGTATGGAGTAACCTTTACCTGGCAGACATTGCTGTAAGCGGCATCAAGATTGGCACCCATCTGACTCTTGATACGGAAATAGAGAGATGAACTTACATCGGGTGTCAAACCGAGATCCTTGGCTGTAGCATTGAGGTCAGCACCGGTGAAAGCCTTGGAGAGGTCGGTTACGGTGTATTCCTTTGCTGAAGCAAAATCTTCTGAGGCTGACGCCTGCAGATAAGTCTTCAGTACGCCGTTGCCCGCAGGCTTGGTTTCATCGCTCGAAAGCAAGGTAGGATTCTGCCAAGCCAACGAAAGGACAACGTCCTTACTGTTATCTACAGACAGCTTCACATCGGATGCCGATGCCATCAGACCGGATGCTTCGAAGCCATCCAGATATATCTTGTCGCCACTCTCGTCGCAACTCACCAGGGCGGTGAGTGCGCAGAGAAGCATCATCAGGTTTCTAAATATCTTTTTCATTGTTGTTTGCATTATAATTTAACATTCAACACTCAACATTCAACATTGAGTTAATAGTTGTCGTTATGAAGATTTGGATTTGCGGTAAGCTCGGTGTTAGGGATTGGATAGATGTTGTACTTGCTATCCACAGCCTGTCCGTCGTGGACACCACCCTTCCACTGCCAGATGTACTTATTGGTTGTGAACTGACCATAGCGAATCAGGTCGGTACGGCGATAACCTTCATGATAAAGCTCACGGGCACGCTCATCGAGGATGAACTGGAGGAAAGCATCGTCATCAGCAAAATTGCTTGACCATACATCAGAAGCACCTGCACGTTCACGAAGCTGATTAATCCAATAGATGGCACCCTGCTTGCGGGAAGCAATCACGTTAGGATCTGCAGCATCGCTGCCACCAGCCCAGTTATCCCAGTCTTTATGCAGACGAACTACGCACTCGGCATACATCAGATAAACATCAGCTAAACGGAAGAGAGGGAAATCGGTATCCACACCTGCATCTCCTGTATTGGATGCGGTGGTTCCATCATCCTTTAAGTTGCTCCACTTCTCTGAGAGATAACCGGCGGTTTCATCGGTCATGCTGGAAATATCCTTGCTCTGACCATTGGTGAAGAACTTGCAACGCTTGTCGCCATTGCCATCAATATCGGTCTGGGTAAACTTATCCACGAACTCAGGACGGAGACGGAACTCACTCCAACCTTGCACTACACCGAAGTCGGCAACATTCTGGTTGGCATTCGACATACTCAACTGTCCACACACCAAGTAAGTGGAAGAACCCCAGCTTACGGTATGCTCTGCACTTACCGGCAAGGCGAAGATAATCTCGTTGGTACGCTTGTCGTTATCGGCATTGAAGAGTTTGCTGTAATCAGACTCCAGAGAATAGCCCATATTCATCACCTTCTCGCAAGCCTCCTTGCACTCGGCATACTTGGCAACGCCGGTATAAACCTCGCTGTTCAGATAAAGCTTGGCAAGCAAGGTATAGGCAGCACCCTGAGAAGCCTGACCGTAAGGACAGGTGGATGCAGGAAGCATATCACCTACACAATCCTTCAACTCGCTCTCAATATAATCGAATGTCTGCTGCGGAGTATAACGAGGAGGGATAAAGCTGCCCACAGGGTCGTTCTCTGTCACCATCGGAATGTTGCGATAGAAATCGAGCGCATGGTAATAGAACAGAGCGCGCATAAAACGGACTTCTGCCTTATACTCCTTCATCTTCTCTGCATCAGCACCTGAGAAACTGGCACTGTTGGCATTGCGGAGGAACTCGTTGCAGAGGGCGATGTTGTAGTAGATACGATAATACATATCTGATACCCAGGCATCGTTGGCATCCCAGGAAAGATAAGTAAGACCCGTAGTCTGCTCACCTGTCAGCCAGGTTGAGGCAAATTCATCGGTACCACACTCCTGCATATTGATAAACATACGCATGTAATCGAAACCACTGCCGTTGTTCAATACGGATTCCATATCCTTGTTGTCGCCGCCTTTGCCCTGACCGCTGGTCACCATGGCAGCATAAATCTTACCCAGCACTGCCTCGTAATTGGCAAGCGAGGTATAAACATCCTTAGAGGTTGTCTCTGTATGAGGATATTGGTCGAGATCGGAAACACAGCTGGTTGTGCCTGTCAGCACCGCTGTTCCCATCATCATACTATATAATATATTCTTAAGTTTCATTGTTATTTTCTACTTTGAACGTTGAACTTTGAGCTTTGAACTTTATGATTAGTAAAGAGTATTGAATTCTTCACTCTTCGTTCTTCACTCTTCACTTAAAACTGAAGTCCGAGGCTTACTGAGTAAGTGCGAGGACGTGGATAGAATGAGTTGTCCATTCCGTTTGGCACCTCAGGATCTGTACCTGAGTAACCGGTAATGGTGAATACATTCTGTACCATCGCAGATACGGTGAGCGAAGCCCACTTGTTGATCTTGCCTACATTGTAACTCAAACTCAAGTTGTCGAGTTTCAGGAAAGAAGCATTCTCTACATAGTAATCTGAGAGATACTGGCGGGTCTTGAAACCTGTCTTCAGGAAACTGGTATTGAGATTGTTGAGCTGTGAGTTGTTGTAGCTTACTGTCTCGAAAGCACCTGTACTCATACCCATGCCGTTGTATACATAGTTGTCGATGTTGGCACGGAAACTCATACCGAGAGTCAGCTGCTTGTATCTCAAGGATGTGCTCAAGCCCATGATGTACTTAGGGGCTGGAGAATGATAGCGGTAGAGATCGGCATCATTGATTTCGCCATCGTTGTTCAAATCGGCATAAGCACCCTCGATAGGCTTGCCTGTCTTAGAGTCATAGAGCTGATGATATACATAGAACATGTATGGTTCATATCCCTCTGAGAGTACCTGGAACTGGTAAGCATCGATAGATGGACCTACCTTCACATTGGTCTGACTTCCACCCTGGGTAAGAGAAAGGTTCTTCACCTTCATGTTCTGCCAGGTGAAGTTGTAGCTCAGATTCCACTCCCAGTCCTTGGTCTGGATAGGGGTTGCATTCAGAGAAACCTCAATACCCTTGCTGTCTACATTACCTACGTTGGTAAGGATAGTCTTTGAGAAGTTGGTACCTGCCGCTGTAGGAACAGAAGCCAGCAGGTCCTTGGTCTTGCGGGTATAGAAATCGATGGCACCACCGATACGGCCATCCAGGAATCCGAAATCAAGACCGAAGTTCCAGGAGGTTGTAGTCTCCCACTTCAGGTCCTCTACGTATGCCTCAGGACGGTAAGTATTGATATACTGTCCGTTGATGAATGCTTCGGCACCTGCTACGCTGTAGGTATAAACCGGCAGATAGTTGTAGTTGCCGATACCTTCCTGCTGACCGGTAACACCATAGCTGGCACGGAGCTTCAAGTTAGAAAGTACCTTCTGGTTCTTCAACCAAGGCTCTTCTGTCAAAGTCCAGCCCAAAGCAACAGATGGGAAAGTACCCCAACGGGTATCCTTAGAGAAACGGGAAGATGCGTCTCGACGAACGGTTGCCGTCAGGAGATACTTTCCATCGAATGAATAGTTGATACGTCCGTAATATGACAACATTACATGACGGTAATCTGATGCCTTTACGGTTGACAGGTTTGTGCCTGCCGCACTTTTGGTATAATAAAGAGGTGTAGTACTCTTCCAGTACTGGTAGTCGTAACCGGCTGTCAGATCTACATTACTCTTGATATCTTCGAAATACTTTGCATAGTTGGCATAGAGGGTAAGCAAGCGGTTCTCGTTCTTCTGAGGACCATACTTGTAATCGCTACCGCCCAAAGACTCATCCTTGTTGTAGCTCTGTGCTGCGTAGGCAGGAACATAAACGGTTCCGTCGCCCTTGGCATAGTCAGCACCCACGGTAGCATGGAGCTTGAGGTCTGGCAGGAAATGAACCTTGTAATCTACATCCATCGAACCGATGAAGCGGCTTACCTTACTCTTTGAATCATACAGATCAACCAGACCGCGTGGGTTTCTCACACCGGCATTCACTGGATAGCCATCAGCATCGAGTGCCTCATTATAGCCACCATACTTGTCGTTACCGGAATAAACCGGGATGGTTGGGTTGAATGTGGCAGCTGCCCATACGGCACCACCATTATTGAATGAGTTGTTATTGAGCGTTCCCTTGGCGTTGATGGTCAACTTCAGGTGATCCTGGAAGAAGCTAGGAGTCAGCACCACGTTACCTGTCCAGCGCTCCACATTGTCCTTGCGAACCAGACCGCTCTGGTTATAATAGCCTACAGACACACGGAATGGCAACCACTTGTCGATGCTGCCGCTCACGCTGAGGTTATTATCTGTACCGAAAGCGGTGCGGTAAACCTCATCGTTCCAATCGGTATTGGCAGTACCGAGCAATGATTTCTGATTAGCGTCACCAAACTGGTTGATGACATTCACAAATTCATCACGACTCAGCATATCTACCATCTGCGCACGGGTCTGCAAACTGTTGGTGGTATTGAAGTTCACCTTTACAGCACCCTGCTGTCCCTTCTTGGTGGTAATGATGATGACACCGTTAGAAGCACGGGAACCATAGATGGCAGTAGAAGAAGCATCCTTCAAAACGGTCATGCTTTCAATATCAGAAGGGTTGATCATACTGAGGAAGTTGCTGCTGTTACCCGAGATACCACCCTGCTCCAATGGCACACCATCGAGCACGATAAGAGGGTCGTTGCTGGCATTAAGAGATGCACCACCACGCACACGGATGGTACTACCGGCAGAGGCAGAACCACTGTTGGACATAATCTGTACACCCGAAACCTTACCGTTGATCAACTGTTCTGGAGAAGAAACGAGACCTTTATTAAAGTCCTTCGATTTCACGGTAGCTACGGAACCAGTCAGGTCACTCTTTCTTGCCGTACCATATCCGATGACCACGACATCAGCCAGCGCCTTGCTGTCAGATTCGAGTTTCACCTTCATATTGTCTGAGATAGAAAGTACCTTATCAATATAACCGATATAAGATACCTTGATCTTCTTGGCTGAAGAAGATACCTGAAGACTGAAGTTACCGTCAAAATCAGTAACTGTACCGCCCTTTTCGCCTTCCACCATGACAGTGGCGCCAATCAGAGCCTCACCATTCTGCGCATCAGTCACCTCACCTTTGATGGTTCTTGTCTGCGCCATGAGTTGCAGACATCCGATGACGAACAATGCCACGAGAAGCAAACTTCTCTTTGCTAAATTCTGGATTGCGTTCATTGTTTTACTTTTAGGTTGCGTTTTACGTTTAAAATTGTTTTCAGTTGCAAAAGTAGGAAAAAAAGAAGAAAACAGCAGATAGATTTAAGACAAAAATAATGAAAAAACGGACAAAAGCAAATCTTTATCTAGCTTTTGTCCGTTTTGTCTTTAAAGAGGCAGGAATCTTTAAATCAGTTCTATACCTTTACTCTTTTATAGGTACAAGTTTAATACCGAAGAGGTTGCATGTATCCTGCTTTGTAATAGTATGAGAACCTGCATCCAATGTTACAGTCATTGTCTTAGCTGTTGAATCAATAACTGCATTTACTTCAGCAGGCTTCTTTCCATCAATTTTGGCGTTCGTCTTGCTATCTGCAGAACTGAAATAAAGGGTCATTGTGACTTTCTTATCAACAGTTACTGAGATATTAGTTGCAGACTCCATCTTTACACAAGTAGAATATGAAGTGCCGTCAATAGTAGCAGTTCCCTTATTTGTAGCATAGTTACCTGAAACTGTTACTATGCTACTTGAAGGCTTAGAATCTGTGAATGTTACCAAAACAGTACCCTCGATAGGAGTTACAGTACTGCCACCTTCTGTTGTACCACCGGTAGAGCCACCAGTGCTACCACCTTCTGAACCACCAGTGCTGCCACCTTCAGCAGAACCACCATCGCCAGAAGCATTGCTCTCACCGAACACCTTAACAACACCAGAAGTATAAGCGTCAAGAATACTTGCCAAAGCAGGCCATGTCTGCTGATGACCGTTTGTTACGACTGTTTCATCAGGAATAACGAAATCAATGTCACCATGATTCAAACGACCTGCACCATAGAAACCTTCTACAATAGAAGGAACATCTTCCGCCTTATCTGCAGCGTATGCATACATGAGGCTTGGATTCGTATCGAAGTTGTCGTAAGAAGTACCACCAACCAAAGTCTTTACGCTTGTAGGAACCTGCTCACTTGGATTAGAAACCTCGTAGGCATCAAAGCTTGTATTGTTTTCTGCGTATGGGATATAGCTGAAGTTTGCTGGCTTGTTGGCAAATACATTGCCGTATGCCTTAATCAAGCCACCTTTCTCACCAGAGAAAGTACCATCACCCATAGCATCAGTACCCTGCAAAGAGCTCATGATAGGACGCTTAACAGCATCAAAGTAGTTAGACTCCATGAATATACTTGAGCCACTGGTTGCACCAATACCATAAACATCATTGTGCTGATAGTAGTTGTTGTACATGTGAACACTCATGGTACGAACGCGAGCCATACGAGAGTCAGAATGGTCGAACCAGTTGTGATGATAAGTAATCCAGTTTTCACCAGTTTCACTCTTCATACCACACATAGAAGCCTTACCATTATCCCAGAAGCGGTTGTAAGCTACAGTAACATACTTAGAATCGCCCTTGATGTCTACAGTACCGTCACCCTTAGCCTGGTCGGCAGCACCACCCTTCTTGCCATAGAAGAGATCCATGTTGTGAATCCATACATGAGAGTTATCAGTATCAAGAGACATAGCATCATCCAGGCAACGCATGATAGCAAAGTTACGGAACTCTACACTCTCAGCCTCTCTAAGCAAGAAGCCGAAGCCATATACGGTAGCATCATCACCGACACCTTCGAATGTCATATTCATCATAGCTCCCTTAATCTGCAATCCTTCAGCAGAACTTGAAATGTGATCCAAATCAGAAAGATTTACCTTACCGATGATACGGAAGGCGATTGGGGTTTTATCCTTACCTTTTGAATATGCATCAATAATAGACTGCAGACCTGTAATCGTCTCTTGCTTACCAGTATTAACTGTTGTAGAAACGGTCTTAGCTGTCTTGGCTGTAATATACAGAACCTTAGCACCAGCCTTCAAAGTACCATCATTATTATAAGCACCTACACCAGCATACTTGAAATGAGCAAAGCCCTCACGGTTGTAGCTTTTTACTACCAAGTTAGAAGCTGTATTGGCACCAGCAATCTCTTTACCTTCAGCATTTACAGGAACAACCTTTACAGAATAAGTGCCTTCCTTCAAACCGAGAACATCAGCACGATAGTAAGATTTATACTGACGAACCAGCTGAGCATCAATCTTCTTGTCATCTACATATACATTATAAGAAGAAGCGCCCTCGAATGGAGCCCACTTCAGGTAGGCAGACTCCTGCCAGCCCTTTGCCTCAGTAATCTGAATCACACCTGCAGGATTGTCAATATCACCACTTTCGCCCTGATCGGCCTTCTTAGCAAATCTGATGGCTTGAACTGAAGCATTGTACTCATCATTCTCTGAACCTGATTTAGGTGCGATAATTGCCTTATCACCTTCGAACTTCACACTTGTCAAGTCTGCAGTATTATAATACTTCACATCACCCGACTTGGTGGTAACATACATCTGGTTCACCTTGCTGTTACGAGCAACGGCATGGGTAATCTTGTCGGTAGAACCAGGAGTATCGCTAGATCCGCCACCTACAGTCTCAACCTTGATGCTATAGATATTCATACCACCACCATTGGTTTTCAACACGACATCACCATCAGCTGTTACTGTACCTACGTTGGTAACCTGATCTGCAGAAGTAGCATTGAAAGAGCCAGAAACAGGAGTGATATTTGTAGCATCCAAGCCACGTGCCGTTCCTGTTTTACCAGTAGAGCAACTTACAGTAACTTTCTGACCAGCCTTCAAACTCGGAATAGTCAAAGAAACACCATTTCCGTTCAATTCCAAGCGAGAAGAGCCATAGTTCAAGCGGACTTTTGCTTTTCCTTCGGTTTTATCAGCAGGAGCACCAGCAGTAAACTTCAAGCCCTTAGCATAAGCCAATTCTGAGCCATTTGCAACAAGAGCTTCATTCGCCAAAGCTAAGGTATAGCCGTAGCGATCAATTCCCAATACCCAATTAGCATCAGCTGCACATAAAGCCTTGTCAGCCTCGCTCATTGCACCAAATGTCCATGTCTGTGCCAAAGCAGCACTCAAACTCATCAGGAGGAGTGCCAAAGTAAATACGATTTTCTTCATTTTGCGTTCCTCCTGTTTTACTTGATGATTACTTTCTTACCATTAATAATATAAACACCCTTAGACAAACCCTGGAGGGAAGAACCTACATACTGGCCCTGAAGGTTATAAACCTTACCCTGCAATGCCTTCTTGATGCCTTCTACCTGACTGATACCGGTAGTGGTGTAAGAGAATGAAAGGGTTACGAGCGACATGTCTGCCGGACCAGATGTGTTATCTGCATAATGAAGAACGACATTGTCACCATCGAAGGTAATCTCTGAGATGGTCTTTTCTATGACCTGGCCATCAATCTTTACCGTCTGTTTGTTGTCGGCGAATACTGCCGTAGACAACATTCCAGCCAACAATAATAAATAAGCTTTTTTCATTTTAACGAATGTTTGTTAGATTAATTTTTGGGTTTGTTGTTGAATTTTACAATGCAAAAGTAGTGAAAAAATATCTATTATAAAACATTCCGGCGCATTTTCTTTACGAAAACGTTTTCATAAGTGTAATATGGAGCATTATAAAAAAGGCATAAAAAAAGACTGAATCCTGTTACGAAGATTCAGTCTCACAAAGAAGTGGTACCACCAGGAATCGAACCGGGGACACAAGGATTTTCAGTCCTTTGCTCTACCAACTGAGCTATGGCACCAACTTTCACAAATCGCGATTTATCATTTGCGGGTGCAAAGGTAACACTTTTTTCTGGTTCCTGCAAATTTTTCGGGAAATTTCTTTCAAAAAAAGATAAAAAAGTCTATTTTTGTTGGTGGTATCCATTATTTAATGTACCTTTGCAGCAGATATCGGGATTTAGCGCAGTTGGTAGCGCACGTCGTTCGGGACGATGAGGTCGCTGGTTCGAGTCCAGTAATCCCGACCAAAAGCCGTCAGAAGTACCATAAACACTGGGGGGTTGCCTTGGTCGTGGCCAAAATGGTCGGTACAATTTCGGGTTACAAGAACTTAAAAATCCGTAAGCCCATGAAGTTTTTAAAGGATTTTTTTTATCTCAATTACCATGAACGGCGAGCATTACTCGTAATCCTGACCCTGCTCGTTGTCAGTACCACAATGATTTTCATTGTAGGTTCTAAAGAAACTATGCCCTCAGAAAAGCAACAAGCCCATAACGATAGTATCATCAGACATGCCACGCGGCAACAGCCAGGCTATTATGACGAAGGACTTCAGTCGAGCGAAGTATTCGCCTTTGACCCCAATACGGCAAGCCAATCTGATTTCCAACGGCTGGGACTGGAATCATGGCAAGCCAGAAACATCATCAAATATCGAAATAAAGGAGGTATCTTCAGGACACCTAGAGACTTTGCACGGGTTTACGGACTAACCAAGAAGCAATTCGAAAAACTGCTGCCCTTTATCAGAATTGGTAAAGACTACCAGCCGGCTGCCAACTTTTACCCAAGAGAAAGATACAACTACGGCTATCAAGAGACAGCTCCAAGAACTAGAGAAGAAAGAAAGAAGGACAGTACCCAATACAGTTATCCACGAAAACTGAAAGAAGGCCAGTATATCAACATCAACTCTGCTGATACAACCGAACTGCAGAAAATTCCCGGCATAGGCTCTTACTATGCCAGAAGCATCATCCGTTACAGAGAGCGTTTAGGCGGTTTTGTTTCCATGAGCCAGATACAAGAAGTGGAAGGCGTGCCCGAGACAGCCCTCCACTATATGAATATTGATGCAAAACATATCCGGAAAATGAATATCAACCAGCTCAGTTTAGCCGAACTGCGCAAACATCCTTACCTGGACTTTTACCAGGCAAAGGAAATCGTAAACTACCGCAGAACCCATGGTCCGCTGAAAAGTGCTGAAGAGCTGCGTCTCCTCAAAGACTTTCCACCTGCCGAAATAGAAAGAATCAAGCCGTATCTTGCCTACTAGGGGCAAGATAGCCTGTCTGCAAGTTTGCCGGTTTTACTAGATGACGCCAAACTGGTGCAGGAAGATAAGCAGAATACAGATTGGGCAGATGAAACGGATAGTGAACAGGAAGACCGGGAAGAAAGTTCCCTTCAGGGTTCCCCAGTTAGTAAACTCATCACGCACAATCTTCTTTGGCACATACCATCCCAGGAACAGACAGGTGATGAATGAACCCAACGGCATGAGAAGCTGGGCAGTAAAGTTGTCACAATTGCTCAGGAAATCCTTGCCGAAGAAACCCAAATCAGGTACGGCACCCTGAGAGAGCGAGCAGAATACGGCTATGATGCTGCAAACGATGGTCTCGAACCAGGCTCCCTTGGCACGGCTTATCTTACCCTCCTCATAAATAAAGGCGGTACCTATCTCGTGCATCGAGATGGTAGAAGTCAGGGCTGCCAATACAAGCAAAGCATAGAACAACACCGAAATCACATAACCGACAACCGGCATGTTACCGAAAGCCTGCTGGAATACGTTTGGCAAGGTAATGAAGATGAGCGAAGGACCGCTGTCTGGCTGCACACCTACCGAGAAGGCTGCAGGGAAGATCATCAAACCTGCCAATACGGCGATTACCGTATCAATGGTCACAATCTGAGTAGCCGACTTCAAGAGATTGGTCTGTCTGTTGAAGTAAGAGGCATAAGTACACAGACATGCCGTACCCATACTCAAAGAGAAGAACGCCTGTCCCAGCGCTTCGAGCAACACGTTTTCATCTACCTTAGAGAAATCCGGTTTCAGCAGGAACTCCACTCCCTTCATCGCTCCCGGCAGAGAGCAGGAAGCTATCACAATCACAATCAACAGGAAGAAGAGCATAGGCATCAGTATCTTGGATGCTTTCTCTATACCATTGCGCACACCGCGTACTACCACCATGTGGGTAAGCAGGATAAAACCTACTGCCCATAAGGTAGGACGGATAGGATCGGCTGCAAAGGTCTGGAAATAGGTCTTCACATACTCTGCGTCGCCATGAACACCGCCCATGATACTGGCATAGAGATACTGCAGGCACCAGCCAGCCACTACGGCATAGAAACCCAGGATAATCATAGAGGTGATGACACCCATCAAGCCCAAAGCACCCCAAGCCTTATGCTTTCCCAAATTGGAATAAGCTCGGGCGGCATTAGAAGCGGAATGACGACCGATGATGAATTCACTCATCATGCCAGGCAATCCGAGCAGGATGATACATACCAAATAGATGAGAATGAAGGCGGCACCACCATTCTGACCAGCCATATAAGGGAAACGCCACACATTACCCAAACCGACTGCCGAGCCGGCTGTGGCAAGAATAACGCCCAACTTACTACCAAAATTTCCTCTTGTTTCCATTATCTAAATCTTTAATGTGTAGTGTTTGTTGTTTTCCGAAGAAACGGCAGATGCTACACCTTATTATATATAGTTATATCCGATTACAAATACTTTATCCGAAGACACCAAACTGGTTCAGGAATACCAGGAAGATGAGGACAGGACAAACGAACTTAATCAGGAAGAGATAAATACCGAAGAGACGGCCCTTCAAGGTTCCCCAGTTCGTAAACTCATCCTGTACGATCTGCTTAGGTACATACCAGCCCAGGAACAGGCAGGTAAGGAATCCTGCCAGAGGAAGGAATATCTGACCCGTAACAAAGTCGAACCAATCGAACAGCGCCTTTCCGAAGAACGAAAGCTTATCTGTTGCACCCAAAGAGAGCGAACAGAAGGCTCCGATGATGGCACAGGAAACCGTAACGATGGTAGCACCCTTCTTGCGGTCTATCTTCAACTCCTCATAGAAGAAAGAGGTATTCACCTCATGAAGTGACATCAGCGAGGTCAGGGCAGCTACCGACAGCAACACGTAGAAGAGCAGCGAGATGATCCATCCCAATACAGGGAACGATGCAAACGCCTGATTAAAGACATTTGGCAAAGTGATGAAGATGAGCGAAGGACCACTATCAGGTGATACTCCTACAGAGAAGGCTGCAGGGAAAATCATCAGACCAGCCAGTACTGCTACCAGCAAATCGATGATGGAAATCTGCAAAGCACTCTTGAAGAGATTGGTCTGACGGCTGAAGTAAGAGGCATAGGTACAGATACAGCCCATACCGATACTCATAGAATAGAACGACTGACCCAAGGCATTCAGGAACACGTTTCTGTCTACCTTTCCGAAATCAGGCTTCAACAGGAACTCCACACCCTTACCTGCATCCGGCAACAGACAAGCTGCTACCACAATGATCAAAAGCAGGATGAACAGGATAGGCATCATCACCTTAGAAGCCTTCTCTATACCGCCGCGCACACCATGAATAATCACGAAATGACAAATCAGGAATATCGCTACCGTCCACATAACCGGACGCACAGGATCAGAAGAAAACTCCTTGAAGTAATTCGCCACAAAGGTAGGGTCACCATGCAGTTCGCCCATGATGCTGGCATAGACATACTGCAGACACCAGCCCGAAACCACCGCATAATAGCCCGTAATCAGGAAACCGGTAAGCACCTCAAGATAGCCTACCCACTTCCATGCCGTACCATGAGAGAGTTTGGTATAGGCACGTGCGGTATTTGAGGCACCATGACGGCCGATGATAAACTCAGAAATCATACATGGAATGCCCAACAGGAGCACACTTCCGATGTATACCAGAATAAAGGCTGCGCCACCTTCCTGACCAGCCATATAAGGGAAGCGCCATACGTTACCCAAACCTACGGCGCCACCTGCTGTAGCAAGAATCAATCCAATCTTGCTACCAAAACTTCCTCTATTTGAATCAGTCATTTCTATCTTTCTATTACTAATTTCTTATTTTTTAATTTTTCTTCGTGCAAAATTATAAAATAATTCTGAAATAAATGAATTATTTGAAAGCAAAAACGCAAATTTAGTAATATTTATGCTATTTAGTCTGTTTTAGAGCGCAGAAATGACCTTTTCGATACATTTTCTAACGATATTCAGCCGGCAAGGTATCACGCCACTTCGAGAAAGGATTGCCCAAGAGATGCGAATTGTAGAATCGCTTGTCGCCTGTTACCTCCATACCGATGAAATCAGGTTTCTCATAGGCTTCAGTCTCGCTTGCCAACTCCACCTCTGCCATGACCAGACCTTCATTATCGCCATAGAACTCATCCACCTCGAAGGTATGACTGCCACTTTTCACCAGATAGCGACGCTTATCGATGACGCCACCCTGACAAAGTTGCAGAAGATGCTGCGCCTCGTCCATCGTTATCTCCTTTTCAAACTCATAGCGGGTCATGCCGCCATTTACCGACTTGCCCTTAATGGTAAGGTAAGCCTTCTCATCCCGTGTGCGAACCCGCACCGTAGCCCCCTCGGCAGGAATATATCCCTGCTGGATATGACTAGAAGAAAAGGCGGCGCTTTTGTAAGCGTCGCCCTTCTTAACGAGGAATTTTCTTTCTATCTCTAATCCACTCATTGTTTTATACTAATGTTGTTGCATAGATGGCAAAAAGAATACCGAGGACTATCAATCCACCGAATATCCACTTGATTACTTTCTCGCCTTTTGCAGCCTGTTTCTTCTGATAAGCCTCATGTTTGGCTCTTCTTAAGTCTTTATTTCCACTCATAGTCGTATATTTTTTAGATTATTATTGTTGTTCGTCATCATTCGTAGGGAACTCCATCAGGTATGCCTTGATGAAATCATCTATCTTGCCGTCCATCACGCCATCTACATCCGATGTCTGATAGTTGGTACGGTGGTCTTTCACACGACGGTCATCGAAGACATAACTTCTAATCTGGCTTCCCCACTCTATCTTCTTCTTACCTGCCTCAATCTTAGCCTTAGCCTCCAGACGCTTCTTCATGGCGCGGTCGTAGAGTTGGCTCTTCAAGAGCAACAATGCCTTGGCACGGTTCTTTGGCTGGTCACGGGTCTCGGTGTTCTCGATGAGGATTTCTTCTTCCTCGCCGGTATCAGGATCGGTATACCAATAACGCAGACGGACACCGGATTCCACCTTATTCACATTCTGACCACCGGCACCACTCGAACGGAAGGTATCCCAGGAGAGCTTGGCCGGGTCAACATATACCTCGATGGTATCATCTACCAGCGGAGTTACGAAGACGCTGGCGAAACTGGTCATTCGCTTGCCCTGGGCATTGAAAGGAGAAACACGCACCAGACGGTGCACACCATTCTCGCTCTTCAGATAACCATAAGCATACTCACCGCCTTCTATGGTCATCGTCACGCTCTTGATACCAGCCTCATCGCCTTCCTGCATATCGGTGATGGTTACCTTGTAGCCATGAGCCTCAGCCCAGCGCATATACATACGCATCAGCATCTGTGCCCAGTCCTGGCTTTCTGTACCACCGGCACCGGAATTAATCTTGAGCACGCAGTCCATCGGGTCTTCCTTCTGGCGAAGCATGTTCTTCAACTCCAGGTCTTCGATGGCTTTGATGGCCTTGGCATAATCGGCATCCACCTCTTCCTCGGTCACCATTTCGTCTTTATAGAAATCGAAGGCAAGCTGCAGTTCATCGGCATAAAGACGTACAGTCTTATAACCGTCGAGCCATTTCTGGATACCTTTCACCTTCTTCATCTGCTCCTGTGCATACTTCGGGTCTTCCCAGAAGTCTGGAGCCTGAGTGCGGAGCTGCTCCTCTTCGAATTCTACTTTCTTCTGGTCTATATTGAGATAGCGATGCAGAGCGTCAGCTCTGTCCATCACATCCTTCAATTGGTCAGCTGTAATCATTAACTTTGAACTTTGAATTTTGAACTTTGAACTTTGAACTTTATGATTACTTTGAACTTCATCTTTATCCCCTCCAACTATATGATAAGAGTCATCATCATAAAGAGTTATCATAAAGTTCAAAGTTCAAAATTCAAAGTTCAAAGTAAAACCATTACTCCTCATACATCTTGTCAATCTCCGCCTTGTAGTTCTTGTTGATGATAGGGCGGCGAATCTTCAAGGTATTGGTCAACTCACCCGACTCCATAGAGAAGTGGTGAGCCAGGAGGGTAATGCGCTTAATCTGCTCATAATAAGCCAGATGCTGCTGGAGAATCTGGATACGGTCCATCAGCATCTTCTGCACCTTCTCGTTGGCACACAAATCTTCACGGCAGGTGAAGGCGATATGATGCTCACGTGCCCAGTCCTCCACGAGACGGAACTCTGGAACGACGAGGGCTGATACGAACTTGCGCTGGTCGGCAATAACAGCCACCTGATCGATAAACTTATCTACCAGGAGCAACGATTCTACCTGCTGCGGAGCGATATACTTACCATTCGATGTCTTGAACAGGTCCTTGATACGCTCGGTGAGATAAAGCTCGCCGTCCTTCAAGTAGCCGGCATCACCGGTATGGAAGAATCCATCCTTGTCGAATGCCTTCGCATTGGTGGTATCACGATGATAATATCCCGGAGTGATGGTAGGACCTTTGAGGAGCACCTCATTATCCTCACCTATCTTTACCTGAATGCAGGAGATCGGACGACCCACCGAACCCAGACTGCGTTTCTTGTCAGAATGATCGCAGGATACGGTGGCAAGACTCTCGGTCAGACCATAACCCACCACCATATTGATACCGATGGCATGTACAAACTCCTCTACTTCCGGACTTACATAAGCACCCGCTGTAGGGAAGATATTCGGTTTTTCCAAGCCCAACTGCTTGCGAACCATGCTCAAAACGGTCTTGTTGATAATCTGATATTCCAACTCCAATGTCAGAGGAGGGCGCTTGCAGTTTGCCAGATATTCTATATTCCGTTTCTTTCCTACCGCCAAGGCATGGTAGAAGAGCTTCTTCTGGATAGGACCGGCATCATCCATCTTTGCCTTTACGGCGATATACACCTTCTCCCAGAAACGTGGCACACTACACATACAGGTAGGATGCACCTCTCTCATACTCTCCTGAATTTCATGAGGATAAGTATTGATGATAAGCTGGGCACCCTCACTCAAGCAGAGATAAGACCAGGCACGTTCAAAGATATGGGTGAATGGAAGGAAATCGATGACGCGGTCCTTGTCTGTAACAGGCACACACTCGTCGTTTGCCTTCAATCCTGCATAATACTGACCATAGGTCAGCATCACGCCCTTGCTGTCTCCAGTTGTTCCACTGGTATAGAGGATATTAGCCAAGTCATCCATACTTGCCTGCTTGTAGAGTTCCTCTACCTCCGTCTGGCGAGGAAGATTCTCTCCCAGCTTCAGGAAGTCCTTGAAATAGAGGGCTGCAGGATCGTGTGTACTGATGCGCACGCTTGAATCGAAGATGATGATACGTTCCAGAGATGGACAGAGGGCAAAGATACGGTGAGCCTTGTCATACTGCTCCTGTTCGCCAACAAAGAGGAAGCGAATCTGCGCATCATTAATCATATATTGAATCTGCTGCTCGCTGCTGTTGGCATAGAAAGGCACAGAGGTAACTCTGATACCGTACGCACCGAAGTCGGTGTACAGATAATGCACACAGTTCTGCGAGAAGACAGCGATTTTGTCAAGAGGTTTAGCCCCAAGATTCAGGAGGGCATTGCTCACTTGTTTAACTCTTAAGGAAAAGAGGTTGAATGAAACCGATTGCCACTGGTCGCTGCCAAACTTTCTGAAAGTTAAAGCAGTTTTCTCTCCCCATTTCTTGGCGAGATCATGTACCAGTACCGAAAGATGACTATTAATCTGCATAAGCTTATATTTATGTCGAGTAAGTGGAGGGAATTTCACCCTCCCTTCTCTCGGAACCGTGCTTGACAGTCTCCCATCACACGGCTCTTC
>OIYF01000324.1_pt1 | contig 20159 bp, 19 predicted proteins | sample 1587971 | NCBI WGS metagenome assembly OIYF01 (sample SAMN03283248) | human gut metagenome | biome: human-associated habitat; material: feces | host: Homo sapiens | place: Peru | collected 2012 | reverse complement strand
TACGGAGCAAGCATTATTATTTTGTCGATAAGACGGACTTTATCCGCCAGCTCATCGACGGGCACAGTGCGGTGACGCTGATTACGCGGCCGCGGAGGTTCGGCAAGACCTTGACCCTGAGTATGCTGGAGTATTTCTTTTCCATTGAAAAAGAAGCACAGAGCCGCCACCTCTTTGACGGCCTGGCTATCGACCGGGCCGGGGCGGATTACATGGCCCAGCGCGGCCAGTATCCGGTTATTTTCATGTCTTTTAAAGGGATGCAGCAGGATACTTGGCCTGGCATGTTCCAATCTTTCCGGCTTTGGATTCAGCGGGAGTTTAACAAATATGAATTTTTATTGCAAGGTAATCTCTTAAATGAGGTGGAGAAAAATGCTTTTCACCGTATTGTCTGGCAGCAGGCAACGCCTGAAGAGTATCAGCTCAGCTTGTTGAATTTATCAGAATATTTATTCCGTTATTATCGGGTGAAACCGATTATATTGATTGATGAATACGATACGCCTTTGCAGACGGCCTATAGCCATGGGTTTTATGATCAGGCCATCGCTTATTTCCGGACGTTTTTTAATAATACCCTGAAGGGCAATGAGTTTTTGAATTTTGCTATCTTAACGGGGGTCTTGCGTATTGCTAAGGAGAGCATCTTTAGTGGTCTGAACAATCTCGATGTGTATTCCGTTATGGATGAGGAATACAGTTCTGTCATGGGTTTCACAACGGCAGAAGTAGAAAAAATGGCCGGTGATTTACAGGCTGATGCCTTATTGCCTCGATTAAAGGCTTGGTATGATGGCTATCGTTTCGGACATCATGAAATTTATAATCCCTGGTCGGTCATTTCCTGTTTTGCTAAAAGGCGTATTGGAGATTACTGGGTCAATACGTCGGCCAATGAAATCATTGCGACCCTGCTGCAGGGCCCCTCTAAAAGACAGGAAGAACGATTATTAGCTTTGTTGCAAGGAAAAACTGTGTCGGCTGTTATTCGCGAAGGGCTGATTTATCAGGATATACGCATGGATAAAGATGCCCTATATTCGTTGTTGTTGACAACCGGTTATTTGACGGCTGTCTGGCGGCAGGATATTCCCAATGGGATGCTTTGCCAATTAAAGATCCCTAATGAAGAAGTGCGTCATGTGTTTCAGAGTGAAATCCTTGACCGCTTTTGTGCGGATGGAGATGTTTCTCGCTTCGGAATTCCGCCAGCGGGGGATACATCAGGTATGGAAGTACGGTATCGCCTTTTGCGGGAAAAAAATCCTTGCATTTCAAGGGCCAATGTGCTAAACTATTCTAGCATAGGTTTTGAATGATTGATACAGAAAGAGGTGTAAGTGGTGAAAGAAGGTATTCATCCGAAGTACTACCCGAATGCGAAAGTTACTTGCGCATGCGGCAATACGTTTGAAACAGGTTCTACGAAACCGGAACTGCGTGTTGAAATTTGCTCCAAATGCCATCCGTTCTTTACGGGTCAGCAGCGTGCTCAGCAGGCTCGTGGCCGTATCGAACAGTTCAATAAACGTTATGGTAAAACAGCTAAATAAGCAGCAGTACAAGTGGGCAGCAGAGCAGAAATGCTCTGCTCTATTTGTATGTACAGAAATGGAGGCAACTCTTTGAAGAAACCGAAGACGTACGTCGGCGGCCAGGCCGTCATCGAAGGGGTTATGATGCGCGGTCCTGTCAGCATTGCTACGGCAGTGCGGACGCCGTCCGGTGAGATTACTGTAAAAAAAGACGCCGTTCATTCCATTACCGAACGGTATCCAATTTTGAAGAAGCCTTTTTTGCGGGGCAGCGTCGCCTTGTGTGAGTCCCTGGTATACGGCATGAAGAGCCTGTCCTATTCGGCCCAGGCTGCCGGAGAGGAAGATGAACAGCTGACGAATACGCAGATGGCCCTGACCATGGCCGTTTCCGTCGTCCTGGCTATCGTCTTTTTCCTGGCTATCCCGACGTATGCGGCGAAATTCATTCCCGGTGTCGCCGACAGTGCCGTTCGCCTGAACGTCGTCGAAGGGGTCCTGCGCCTCGCTATATTTCTATTATATATATGGGGGATTTCCCTGACGTCGGACATCCGCCGCGTTTTTGAATACCATGGGGCCGAACACAAGACCATCTGGACGTATGAATCGGGAGAGGAATTGACCGTCGAGAACGTCAAACGCCATAGCCGCCTCCATCCGCGGTGCGGTACGAATTTCCTGCTCATCGTCATGGTCGTGTCGATTTTTGTCTTTGCCTTCCTGGGCTGGCCGAATCTCATCGAGCGCATTGCTTCCCGCGTGCTGCTCATGCCTGTCGTCGCCGGCATCAGTTATGAAATGATACGCCTCGCCGGCCGCACCCAGAATCCGGTCATTCAAGCCTTATTCCGTCCGGGCCTGTGGCTCCAGTATCTGACGACGCGGGAACCCCATGCCGACCAGATCGAAGTGGCTATTGAAGCCCTCAACGCCGCTAAGCCGGCTGATGAAGAAAGTGAATCGAACGAATTGAAATGAGGAGGACCTTATGAGCTCTTTTATGGATAAAGTACAGGCCGTGGAAAATAAATTCATGGACCTGGAACAGCAGATCAGCGACCCGTCTGTCATTGCCCGTCAGGACGAATGGCAGAAACTGACGAAGGAACACGCTTCGCTGATGCCAATCGTAGAAACGTTCCGCAAGTACAAAGACATTACCAGCACCATTGACGGCGACAAGGAAATCATCGACGATCCCGACAGCGACGACGACCTCATCGCCATGGCCAAAGAAGAAATGAACGGCCTCACCAAGGAACAGGCCGACCTGGAAGAACAGCTGCACATCCTCATGCTGCCCAAGGACCCGCGGGATGATAAGAACGTCATCATGGAAATCCGCGCCGGTGCCGGTGGCGACGAAGCAGCCCTTTTTGCCGGCGACTTGTTCCGCATGTACATGAAATATATTGAAAAACAGCCGGGCTGGAAGACGAGCATCATCAGTTCCAATGCACCGGAACTGGGCGGCTTCAAGGAAGTTGTCTTCTCCGTCGAAGGTTCCGGCGTCTATGGCAAATTGAAATATGAATCAGGCGTCCATCGCGTCCAGCGTGTGCCCGTCACCGAAGCCGGCGGCCGTATCCACACGTCGACGGCGACCGTTGCCGTCCTGCCGGAAGCAGAAGACGTTGAAATCGACCTCAATATGGACGACGTCCGCGTCGACTATTTCCGCGCCTCCGGGGCCGGCGGCCAGCACGTCAATAAGACGAGTTCTGCCGTCCGCATGACCCATATCCCGACGGGGATGGTCGTCGAATGTCAGGACGAACGGTCCCAGCTGGAAAACCGTGCCAAAGCCTTGCGCGTCTTGAAAGCCCGTCTCCTCGACCAGGCCCAGCAGAAGGCCGATGCCGAATTGACAGAAGAACGGCGCAGCCAGGTCGGTACCGGCGACCGCAGCGAACGCATCCGCACGTATAACTTCCCTCAGGGCCGCGTGACGGACCACCGCATCAACCTGACGTTGTACAAACTGGATAACATCCTCAACGGCGATATCGACGAATTTATCCAGGCCCTGGCCGAAGCCCGCCGGGCTGAATTGATGAAAGAAGCCGAAGATGAATAAGATCTGGACCATCGGTGCCTTGCTGCAATGGACGCAACAGTATTTTGCCGGCAAAGGCATCGATTCGCCGCGCCTCGATGCGGAAATCCTCCTGGCCCATGTCCTGCATAAAGAGCGCATCTATCTGTACGCCCATTATGACGAACCCCTGAACGGCGAAGAACTGGCAGCCTACCGGGCCATGGTCAAAAAGCGGGCCGACCGATTATCGGTGGCCCATATCCTGGGCACCAAAGCTTTCATGGGCCTCGATTTCAAGGTCAGTGAAGACGTCCTCATCCCCAGGCCGGAAACGGAAATGCTCGTCGAGACCGTCGTCACCGCTGCCGAAGGGACGGCGCCGGTCATCATCGACATCGGTACGGGCAGCGGGGCCATCGTCCTCAGCCTGCTCCATTACCTGCCGCAGGCGATGGGGACTGGCGTCGACATCTCGACCAAGGCCCTGGCCATAGCTGCTGAAAATGGCCGTTCCCTGGGACTCGACGACCGCGTGACCTGGATTGAAAGCGATTTATTCACCCAGGTTCCGCCTTGCACCTGTGATTGGCTGGTATCCAATCCGCCTTACCTGACGCAAGGTGATATGGAACAACTCCAGCCGGAAGTACGCCACGACCCGGCGCTGGCCCTGTACGGCGGTGACGACGGCTTGGACTTCTATCGCCGCATTGCCGCAGACAGCCCGGCTTTTGTCAAGGTTGGCGGCCACTGCGCTGTCGAAATCGGCGCCGGCCAGGCAGACGACGTGACGGCGATTTTCTGTACAGGTGGTGCCTATGAGCATGACCAGACCGTCAAGGATTACGGCGGCATCGACAGGGTCCTCGTATTTTCCAGAAAAGAGTAGAGACGATGAAACAGACGAAACTTGTAGAAATTACGGATATAGAGAAACAGAAAGGCCTCCTCGAAGAAGCAGGCCGGATCATCCGCCATGGCGGCTTGGTCGTCTTTCCGACGGAAACGGTTTACGGCATCGGTGCCAATGGCCTCGACGCCGACGCGTGCCGCAGCATTTACGTCGCCAAAGGACGGCCCAGCGATAATCCGCTCATCCTGACGGTGCCCGATGAAGAAGGGGCCCGCCAGGCAGCAGCTGTCATCCCGCCGACGGCACAGAAGCTCATGGACCGCTTTTGGCCGGGACCGCTGACGATTGTCTTGCCGCGAAAGCCCATCGTACCCGATGCGGCGACTGGCGGTCTCGATACGGTGGCCCTGCGCTGCCCGGACCACGATATCTGCCGGGCTTTCCTGCGCTGTGCTGGTGTCCCTGTTGCCGGTCCCAGTGCCAATTTGTCGACCCGGCCCAGCCCGACGACAGCAGAAGAAGTCATGCACGACATGGATGGCCGCGTCGATATGGTCATCGATGGCGGCCCTTGTCATATCGGCGTCGAATCGACCATCGTCGAATGTAACGGCGATGACGGTGTTACCATCCTGCGTCCCGGCGGCGTTACCATCGAGATGCTGCAGGAAGTCGTACCTCATGTCCGGCTTGACACGACACTGGTCACGGGGAAGGGCGTCCCCAAGGCGCCGGGCATGAAATACCGCCACTATGCGCCGTCGGCACCGATGACGGTCGTCGTCGGCCCTGTCGATAAGGTAACGGAAAAACTGCAGGCCTTATACGACCAGGCCAAGGGCGAAGGCAAGACTGTCGGTTTTTTGGTCAGCGAAGAAGTAGGAGCTTCGTTCCCTCATAAGGATATGTATATCTGGGGCCGTCATGGCGACAAGGAAGCCTTGGCCAACCAGCTTTACACGGGTCTCCTGTCCTTTGACAGTGACAAAGTCGACGTCATCCTGGCCGAAGGCATTGATGATGAAGGACTGGGCCTGGCTATCATGAACCGCATGAAGAAAGCCGCCGGTGGTCACGTAGTCATTGTCGGTTAAACCTTTTCACACGACTCCGAAAGGGGTATAATAAAACTGAATTTATCAGCATACATGGGAGGAATTGATTATGAAATTAGTACTCGGCGCCGATCACGGCGGATTTGACCTGAAGGAAAACATCAAAGAATATTTGAAGGAACAAGGCATTGAATTCACCGATTACGGCACTTTGACGGGCGAACGCTGCGATTATCCGGACATTGCCAAGAAAGTCGCTGAAGCCGTCGCTGACGGCACCTTCGACCGGGGCATCCTCGTCTGCGGCACAGGCATCGGCATCGGCATCGCTGCCAACAAAGTCCACGGCATCCGGGCAGCCCTCTGCCACGACTGCTTCTCGGCAGAATACTGCCGCCGCCATAATGACGCCAACATCCTGACCATGGGCGGTCGCGTCATCGGTCCGGGCCTGGCTAGAGAAATCGTCCGCATCTTCCTCTCCACTGGTTTTGATGGCGGCCGCCACGCAGTCCGCGTCGCCAAGATTGCAGAAATGGATAAATAGGAAAGGGGATTTCACACATGCACGTACAAGTAATGGACCATCCGCTCATTCAGCACAAAGTCACACTCATGCGGAAAAAAGAAACAGGTTCGAAAGATTTCCGCAACCTCTTGGAAGAAATCACCATGCTCATGGGGTACGAAATTACACGGGACCTGCCTTTGGAAGATGTTGAAATCGAAACGCCTGTCGCCAAGATGATCGGCAAACAGATCAGCGGCAAGAAATTGGGCATCGTCCCGGTTCTGCGCGCCGGCCTGGGCATGGTACAGGGCATGCTCAACCTCATCCCGACGGCTAAAGTCGGCCATATCGGTCTCTACCGCGACCCGCAGACGCTGGAACCGGTCGAATATTACTGCAAGCTGCCTGATGTCGAAGACCGTGATTTCATCATCGTCGACCCCATGCTGGCTACGGGCGGCAGTGCGTCAGCTGCCATTACGCTGCTGAAAGAAAAGGGCATCAAGAACATCAAGCTCATGTGCCTCGTCGCAGCTCCCCAGGGCGTCCAGAAAGTCAATGCCGACCATCCCGACGTCCGCATCTACGTCGCTGCTCTCGATGACAAACTCAACGACCAAGGCTATATCGTTCCCGGCTTAGGTGATGCCGGCGACCGCATCTTCGGAACGAAATAATCGTTCATCGACGTAGGGGCCACCATAATCGGCGGCCTGCTCGGCTTCGCCAAACGAATCACGCCAAACGAACCACAAAAAAAGCCTGCCGCAAGGCAGGCTTTTTTTTAATGCGCACAAGGATGAACCTTGGCGATAGCTTGTAAATCATAAGGTGTTTCTTGATAGACGATATTCAGCCAGTTGTGATAGAACAGATGGGCATAGCTGCACCACGTAAAGTATGGCTTCTTCGTATCGTTATCATTCGGGTAGTAGTTCTTGGGCACGGCAATGGGCAGGCCCTTTTTCTTATCCCGCAGGTATTCCTCTTCCAGGGTCCGCCGGTCGTACTCGAAGTGACCGAGGACGAAGAAACGGCGGTGATCCGGCGTACCGATGATGTTGATACCGTTTTCGACGGACCGTGAGAGGATGTCGAGCTGCGGCGTATTATAGACTTGGATGTCGTTAATCGCCGTATGCCGCGACTGGGGGATGAAGTAACGGTCATCGAAGCCCCGCAAGAGGGGGTGGTGCTTCTGGGTCAGCTGGTATTCAAAGATACCGAAGAGCTTGGCCGGCAGGAGCCGCTTTTCGATGCCATAGTAGTAATACAGGGCTGCCTGGGCGCCCCAGCAGAAGTGGAGCGTCGAGAAGGCATGTGTCTTAGCCCATTCAAAGTATGTCTTCATTTCCGGCCAGTAGTCGACAGACTCGAAGGGAATCTGTTCGACTGGGGCGCCGGTAATGATGAAACCGTCATAGTAATTATCCTTGATTTCATCGAAGACGTAGTAGTTTTCTTCTAAATAAGACGGATCGGTGTGGGTGCTCTCATGAGTTTCTGTGTGGCAGAAGTCCACTTCGACCTGGAGCGGCGAATCACCGAGGAGGCGGAGAAGCTGCAGCTCTGTCGGTTTCTTCAAAGGCATCAAGTTGAGGATAAGGATACGCAAGGGCCGTATATCCTGATGGAGGGCCATTCCCTTATCGATGGTGAAGATACCTTCTTCGTGAAGTTTTTCCTTGGCGGAAAGACCGTCAGCAATTTTAATAGGCATAGTGCATTTCTCCTTATATTAGTTCTTAGATGGTTGCCAGTGCTTTTTCAACAGCAACGAGGAGGTCTTCGATGTTTTCCAGGCCTACAGAGATACGGATCGTGCCCGGTGTGATACCGCAGGCGCGCTGTGCTTCTTCCGAAAGCTGCTGATGTGTCGTCGAAGCCGGATGAACGAGGAGGGACTTGGAGTCGCCGACGTTAGCCAGGTCGGAGAAGATGTCCGCATTGTCGATGAATTTACGGGCAGCTGCATAGCCGTCTTTCAATTCAAAGGAGAAAATCGAACCGGTTCCCTTGGGGAAGTATTTCTGAGCCAGTTTGTAGTACGGCGAAGACGGAAGGGACGGATAGTTGACCTTAGCGACTTTCGGATGATTTTCAAGGAAGTCTGCAATCTTCTGAGCGTTAGCGACGTGGCGTTCGATGCGCAGGGACAAGGATTCGAGGCCCTGGATGAGGAGCCATGCGTTGAACGGGCTGATGCAAGCACCGAGGTCGCGGAGGGCTTTGGCGCGGATACGAGTTACGAAGCCAGCACCGGGGATATCCTTGGCGAAGTTAACGCCGTTGTAAGATTCGTCAGGCGAAGCAAATTCTTTGAAGCGGCCCGAACCAGCCCAGTCGAATTTGCCGTTTTCAACGATCAGGCCGCCCAGGGTCGTGCCGTGGCCACCGATGAATTTCGTAGCCGAATGGACGACGACGTCAGCGCCGTGTTCGAGCGGACGGAAGAGGAACGGCGTAGCGAAGGTGTTGTCAACGATGACCGGAAGGCCGTTCTTGTGGGCGATTTCAGCGATGGCTTCGAAGTCCGGAATGTTGATGGCCGGGTTGCCGAGGCTTTCCAGGTAAATGGCTTTCGTTTTGTCGTTGATATATTTGGCAAAGGACTGCGGGTCATCAGGATCGGCGAAATGCGTCGTAATGCCGAGGTGTTTGAATGTTTCACTGAACAGTTCGACTGTGCCGCCGTACAGCGTCGGAGCAGCGATGATTTCGTCACCGGCACCGGCAAGGTTGATAATGGAGTAAGCAATGGCCGATGCGCCGCTGGCCGTAGCCAAGCCAGCTGTGCCGCCTTCCAGGGCTGCAATACGTTTTTCCAAGACGTCCTGCGTCGGGTTGGTCAAACGGCTGTAGATGTAGCCAGCGTCTTTTAAAGCAAAGCGGTCTTCAGCCTGCTGGGTATCTTTGAAAACATAAGATGTCGTCTGATAAATAGGAACGGCGCGGGCACCCGTTGCCGGATCCGGTACCTGACCTGCATGCTGCTGTAATGTTTCAAATTTGTAGTTAGTGTTTTCGCTCATAATACATTTCCCCCTAATATTGTAAAATATATATTAATGTAATATAAACTTGAAAGCCTTGTAACAAAAAAAGCTTCCGTCCCAAGTAAGGGACGGAAGCACCGTGATACCACCCAATTTCACCCATCCTTCACAAGATGAGCCTCTTCAGGTACGCAGGCAGATGAGCCTTCAATACCATAGTGCTGTAACGGGCACGCCCGGATGGCCTAACTGTTCGACCAATCTGCTCGGAGTCCATCTTCCACGATGACCCTTGCATTCCCTTTCACCAAATGGGAACTCTCTGTGCCAATTCCTATCGTGTACTCTTCTCTTCATTGCAACACTATCAAGTTGTTGACGTAAGTCTACCATCAAAAACGGACTTTGTCAAATGCTTTTTGCAAAAAATTTCAAGAAAACGGACGTTAAACGTTATATCATTCAGCGAAACATAACGGATGATGGAACTGCGTATGATAAGCCTAGGCTTTCATGCACAGTCTCTTTTTTGGAGTTTGAAAAAACAAATTGACAATGTTATACTCTAATTATGAGTTAACGGAATTTGATTATAGATAGGAAACGCAGCATGAATCAGACTGAAAAATGTTTATCCTTTCTTTGGGCGAAAAAAAGGAACAAAGTGGTCAGTTTTTTTGGTTGCCTTTCACACTGCATTTGAAAGATACTATGGGGGTCATGGAGTTCTTGTGGCATCATTGGGTGAGTGAGGGACAAAAGGAAATCATTAGTCGTACATTGTCGGATACCGGAGAGGTGGCAATAGATATAGCTTGTCGTTTGGCATGTTTTTTGGCAGGAATTCATGATTTTGGCAAATGTACCCCTGCCTTCCAGACACAGAAGGGGTATCAAAATTCACAAGATTTGGATATAGCACTTCTGAATCGCTTGGAACAGGCCGGACTCATAGGCATTTCGTCATTGAACTTGGACATGGCTGCAAGAAAACGTTCACATCATACTGTGACGGGCGAATATCTGTTGCAATATTTCGGTGTGCAACAAGATATCGCTTCTGTCATAGGGGCACATCACGGTAAGCCTGTAGATAAAGAAGAGATCGTAACTAAGATGAAACGTTATCCTCGGTATTGCTTTCAGGATGAAACAAAAGGCCCTTGTCAAAGATTGTGGTTAGCAATGCAGAAGAAACTCCTAGAGGGGAGCTTGGAAAATTTTCCGATAAGTGTCTTTCCCGCACGAGCGGGGGTGATCCCCGCTCTTTCTGTCCATGCGCTCAACTGGTTTAGTCTTTCCCGCACGAGCGGGGGTGATCCTAATGGAGCGATATATGGCGGGGTCAAAATGGGGTCTTTCCCGCACGAGCGGTGGGTGATCCCGTAGGAAGGCTCTGGGTTGCCGTTTCTGATGTGTCTTTCCCGCACGAGCGGGGGTGATCCCCGATGTACATGACACCGCCAGTTTTGTTATCTCTAAAATAGATACCATAATTGGGAGTGCCATCGGAATTGATATAGGGTTTACCCAGGTTATCGTTTACATTTTGCAGGAAGTCACGTATACTAATGTTAGAACCAATGCTTGGTACTGGCCGGTCAAGCCCTTGCTCACTAGAGGAAGAATGTCCGGAGGTACTGCCAAGCATTGGTTCTTTTTCATTTGATATATCATAAGCTCTAAATTGGGTATATTCTCCATCTTCAACACTAAAGCGTCTTTCCCGCACGAGTGGGGGTGATCCCTGCGTCTTCATATTGTTTTCGGGCGTCTTTTAGTCTTTCCCGCACGAGCGGGGCACAATTCACAGAAGCTGCCGCATTATGCAGTTGTTTGCTTAATGCGGCAGTCTGTTTTTGCCGCGTAGAAAAATACGGAATTATTTTTGAAAGAGCAAAGTGGAAGCCGTCCGAATATTACAAGTTATGCGTCCGCAGGCAAGCGATGAGGCTGTCTGTGTCTTTTTTTGTCGTAGCCCAGCTAGTGGCCAGGCGGATAATGGTATGGTCGGCATCGTAGGGTTCCCAGCGGCTGAAGGCGACGGTATGGCTTAACGCCTCGATTTTTTGGTTGTCCATGATGACGAAAATTTGATTGGTCACGGTGGGGATATAGAAAGTATATCCGGCTGCTTTCAAGGCCTGGCGGATGACATTGGCACTTTCAATGGCTGGACGCCCGATTCGTTCGTAGAGGCCGTCGCTGAACAAGACATCGAATTGTGTACCCAACAGCCAGCCCTTAGCCAGCAAGGCGCCGTGTTGTTTGATGGTTGTAAAGAAGTGAGGAATCCGTCCCTTTTGAGGGATGACGACGGCTTCTCCGATGAGGGCGCCACATTTTGTTCCGCCAATATAGAAGACTGTACAGGATGCGGCTAAATCGGCCAGGGTGATATCGTTTTCCGGGGTCGCTAGGGCATAGGCCAGGCGGGCTCCGTCCACGTAGAGCGGCAGGTCGTATTGGCGACAGGTTTCGGCTAAAGCCAACAATTCTTGTTTTGTGTACAGCGTGCCATATTCTGTCGGATGGGAAATATAGACCATACCGGGTTGTACCATGTGTTCGTTGTTAGCATCAGCCCTAAAGGTTTCCATGAACTGCCGGACTGTGGAGGCTAGCAATTTTCCTTGTGTCTGCGGCAGCTGGATGACTTTGTGCCCCGTGTATTCGATGGCACCGGCTTCATGGATGCTGACATGTCCCGTCGTGGCGGCGAGAACACCTTCGTAGCGGTGTAACAGGGCATCGATGACGGTGGCATTGGTCTGGGTACCACCGTTGAGAAAATAGACTTCTCCGTCGGGGCAGTGGCAGGCTTGTCGTATTTTGTCCTTGGCGCTGGTACTGATTTTATCAGTGCCGTACCCGCTTTGGGCTGTAAAATTCATGGCTGTCAATTTTTCTAAGATAGCCGGATATGCGCCTTCCATATAGTCTGAGGCGAAGGGTAATAAAGTAGTCATAATGGGTCCTCCTTTTTGTCGAGTCCTTTACGGATGACCTCATTATACGGTACAATAGGGTAATGACACAAACGGTGATTTAGCATGTATGTCATGACGAAATGGGTGAATGAGTATATGGATAGTGTGAAATGCCAGGCTTTGCTCTTGGCGATTCAATATGGCAGTTTGACAGCGGCTGGCAAGGAACTGGGCTATACGCAGTCGGGGATGACCCGCATGATCCGCTCGCTGGAGAAGGAAATCGGCTTCCCGCTGCTCGTGCGCAATAAGCAGGGCGTCCGGCCGTCGGCCAATGGTCAGCAGATGGTGCCGGTTTTTCAGGAAGTCGTCCGGGCTTCGCAAAAGGCCGCCGACTTGGGGGCGGCCATCCAGGGTGTCCTGGCCGGCGTCCTCAATATTGGCAGTTATTATAGTGTCGCTGCGGCGTGGCTGCCGAAGATTTTGCGCCATTTCCAGACCCAGTATCCTAAGGTGGAGGTCCATTTGTTAGAAGGGACGAATCAGGAGCTGGCCCAGTGGATTAATGAAAAGGCCGTCGACTGTTGTTTGGCCGCCAAGCCCGGAGGGGATGTGGCCTATGATTGGATTCCTTTGAAAGACGATGAGCTCGTTGTCTGGCTGCCGCCGGATCATCCTTGGACGGCAGAAAAGGAGATTCCCGTAGAATGGTTGAACGGCGCGCCTTTCGTCATCCCTCTGCCAGATAACGATACGGATATCGACCGTTTCCTGGCAGCTAAGCAGGTGCAGCCCGATATCCGTTTCACGACGACCGATCCGTACACGGCGTACTGCATGGTCGAAGAAGGCCTGGGAATCAGCATCAATAACCGTTTGACGACGGAGAAGTGGACTGGCCGCGTCGAACTCCGGCCTTTGGCCCCGGCTCAGTCGATTTCGCTGGGCCTGGCCGTCCCAGATATCCAGGAAATGTCACCGGCGGCGAGCAAGTTCGTTGCCCAGGTCTGGCAGATTGTCAACGGCAAGACGGAAAAATAGGAGATTTATCTCTATAGAATAAAAAAAGCTTGACAAGGTATGCCTAAATCTGTAAAATAAATAGGTAAGCTTTTCACTTGGACTCCACTTAGCCCCGGAGAAAGAGCACCAAAAGCTTGGTCAGTTAGTTAAATTCAGGGAGGAATTACACAGCATGAAAACTACATTTATGGCTAATGCAGGCAACATCGAACGTAAATGGTTTGTTGTTGATGCTGAAGGCCAGACATTAGGCCGTCTTGCTGCCGAAGTAGCTAAAATTCTTCGGGGAAAACATAAACCTACTTTTACCCCGCATGTTGATACAGGCGATTATGTAATCGTAGTAAACGCAGCAAAGGTTAAATTAACAGGTAAGAAATTAATCCAGAAAACCTATTTCCATCATTCCGGTTATCCCGGTGGAGCTAAATTCACTCAGGCCGGTCATATGCTCGAAGCACGTCCGGAACGCGTTGTTGAAATGGCAGTTCGCGGCATGCTCCCGAAAAATAAATTGGGTGAACAGATGTACCGTAAACTGAACGTTTATGCAGGTGCCGAACATCCGCATCAGGCTCAGAAACCTGAAGTTTTGAAGTTAAACATTCGCTAATTAATACCGGGAGGAAGATTTCATGGCAGTAGCACAGTACTACGGCACTGGCCGTAGAAAGACATCCGTTGCTAGAGTTCGTCTGGTTCCGGGTCAGGGTAAAATCACAGTCAACAAAAAAGAATTGAATGAATATTTCGGTCGTAAGACACTGGAATTGGTTATTAGACAGCCGCTCGTACTTACTGGCGTAAACGAACAGTATGACGTCATTGCTGACGTTAAAGGCGGCGGCCCGTCCGGCCAGGCCGGCGCAATCCGTCACGGCATCAGCCGTGCTCTTTTGGAAGTCGACGGCGATTTCCGTCAGGCTCTCAAAAAAGCTGGTTTCCTCACACGCGACCCGCGTGAAAAAGAACGCCGTAAATACGGTCTCAAAAAAGCTCGTAAAGCTTCCCAGTTCTCGAAACGTTAATCTTTTTTTCAAGAGATTTTCGAAAAACCTATGCAAACAGAAGAGGTTGCCGCATGAAGGATATTCCCTTTATGCGCAGCCTCTTTTTTCAGTTCGAATTTGAAACTTCGGCAAACGAACCACGCCAAACGAACCACGAAAAGGGCTGTCGCATGAAGCGGCAGTCCTTTTTTACTACTAGCCCCGACGCCGTAAAGATGATAAAATGGATAGGAAACTAAACTGTTTGTGCTGTGAAGGGGGAATCTTCATGTTTACGTATTATATGCCGACGAAGGTATTTTTTGGAAAGGCCTGCGTGGCCCAGTCTGGCGATGTGCTGGCTGACTTGGGACGGAAAGCGCTGTTGGTCACAGGCCGTCATTCGGCCAAGGTCAATGGTTCTCAGGAAGCTATAGTGGAAAAGCTGGATGAATTGGGGATTTCCTGGTTCCTTTTTGATGAGGTCGAAAATAATCCGTCTGTGGCGACGATTCGCAAGGCCGCTGCCTTTGCTTCGGAAAAGGGTGTTGATTTCGTCATCGGTATTGGCGGCGGTTCGCCTATGGATGCGGCTAAGGCCATCGCCTTGGTCTGCACGAATGAGCTGGATGATGAACAGCTGTTCACTGGGCCTTATGGCAAGCCTTTGCCCATTGTTGCCGTGCCGACGACGGCTGGCACGGGCAGTGAAGTAACCAAGGTCAGTGTCTTGACGAATCCCAAGGCCGGGACCAAGCAGTCTATCAACACGCCTCTCATTTTCCCGACGTATGCCTTTGTGGATCCGGCTTTTACGGAAAGCGTCCCTGAAACGGTTACGATTGATACGGCCATTGATGCTTTGTCCCACGCTGTCGAAGGCTATATGTCTACGGCATCGACGCCGATGAGCGATGTCTGGGCGGAAGAGGCTATGCGTTTCCTCGGCGTCCACTTGACGGACCTCAAGGGCGATGTTTCGCCTGTCGTCCGGGAAGACCTGCTCTATGGGTCGACCCTGGCCGGCATCACGATTGCCCAGACGGGAACGACGATGGTCCACAGTATGGGCTATATGCTGACGTATTATAAAGGACTCAGCCACGGCCGGGCCAATGGCCTGCTCCTGCCGGCATACATGAAGCTCATGGAAGAAACGATGGCCGACAAGGCGGAAAAGGTCTGGGCTATCCTGGGCCTGGCGGGTCTCGACGATTTTACGGCTCTCATGGAGGACCTCATGGGCGATACGGTCGACCTGAGTGATGAAGAAATCAAGAAATTCGTCACCATGACTTTGCCCACTGGCGGCGTCCAGCGCACGCCGTATCCGGTCACGGCGGAATTGCTCACTCATATTTACCAGCAATTGGCGATTTAATGAAAAAAGCGGGTCACCAAGAACGGGCCGCCCTTTGGGACGGCCCCTACGAACCACGAACCACTAGCCACTATTATTATCACAGGAGGAATTTCATGGCAGAATTATTAGCCCCGGCAGGCTCTTTAGAAAATGTACTCACCGCCATTGACGCCGGTGCCGATGCCGTTTATTTTGGCGGGAAAGGCTTCAATGCCCGCAAATTTGCTCATAATCTCGACGATGCCGAAATCGGCCAGGCTGTCCGGACGGCTCATTTATTTGGCGTCAAAGTTTATGTCACCGTCAACATCCTTATGGCTGACACGGAATTAGAGGCTTTGTCTGCGTATTTACAACGCCTCGACTCGTTCGGCGTCGATGGCATCATCGTCCAGGACCTGGCCGTAGCGGCCCTGGCTCGGAAAGTCGCGCCCAACCTGCCACTTCACGGCAGTACGCAGATGACGGTAGCCGATTTGGACGGCGTCCGTTTCTTGGAAGCCAATGGCTTCACACAGGCTGTCTTGTCGCGTGAGTTGTCGGCTCAGGAAATCCGCTTCATCTGTTCGCAATCGTCTATTCCCATTGAAGTTTTCATCCACGGTGCGTCGTGCATGGCTTATTCTGGCCAGTGCCTGATGAGCAGTTTCCTCGGCGGCCGCAGTGGCAATCGCGGTGCCTGTGCCCAGCCCTGCCGTCAGCCATATACCCTGCTCTGTGATGGCGAACCTGTCATGAAACACGAAGCGTATGTCCTCAGCTTAAAAGATTTGAAGTCCCTCGATTATATGGATGAATTGCTCGATGCCGGTGTTACGTCTTTTAAAATCGAAGGCCGCATGAAGGGCGATACCTATGTGCGGACTGTCGTTTCAGCGTACCGAAAGGTCATCGATGCCCATTACCAGAGTCCGCAGCAGCGAAAGGCAGCTCATCGGGAAGCGGCAGCCCTTTTGGAAAGCGCTTTTAATCGCAGTTATCAAGCCGATTTCCTCGGAAATTGCGTCAGCCGCCATACACTGGCTGAGCGGAATCCATCGGGCCGGCAGACGGCCGACGACGTAGTCGGCGGCTTGACTCGAAAGCTTTCCATCTACGGCCACGTCGATGTGGCAGAAGATGGGAATTTGCGATTGACTTTGTGGGATGAAAATGGCCATACTGCATCGGCTGTGGCCGATTTCCAGCCTGAACCGGCCCGTCAACGGCCAGCGACGGCCGATTATGTCCAGGGACAGGTCGGCCGCTTGGGCGACACGCCTTTTGTCCTGGCCAGTGTGACCGTCTGGGATGAAACGAAGATGATTCCGGCCAGCGTCCTCAACGGCCTTCGCCGTCAGGCCGTACAGGCTCTGATCGACAGCATCCTGGCGGATTACCCGCGGCCGGCAGCCGGTAAATCCCCGGCTTGGCAGGTCCCGGATTGTACGGATGAACCCGACCAGGCCATGCAGCTCATCGTCCGCTGTGACAGCGTCGATGGCGTCGCCGCGGCTGTAGCTCATGGCGCTGATATCATCCTCTTCGGCGGCGAATCGTATCATCACCATCCCTTTGGTACCAAGGCTTGGCAGGCCGCCGTCCAGGCAGCGCATGAACAAGGGGCTGCCCTGTGGGCGGCTACGCCGCGTATCGTCCGCGAAGAACACCGGGCAGCTGTCCAGAATGAACTGGAACGGGCTATTGCCGCTGGCATCGATGGTATCTATGTTGGGGCCATGGCTGTCTTTACGATGTTGGAAGATCTGAACGTTACCCTGCCAGTCCGGGCGGACTGGTCCCTCAATATTTTCAACAGCCAGGCGGCCCAGGTCTATACGGCTTTGGGCTGTACGGCCGTGACAGCGTCTGTCGAAGCGACACTGCGCCAGATGAAGGAGATGGTCCGTCTGAGCGGCTGTCCCATTGAAGCCGTCGTCCAGGGGCGGGTAGAAATGATGGTCACCGAATCGTGCGTCATCTCCTCCTTTGCCGGCCAGGGCCAGAAGAAAGGCTGTCCGGGCGTCTGTGCCCGCGGCGCCTATGCCCTGCGCGACCGCCGGGACGAATCGTTCCCTGTCGTCACTGACCAGTATTGCCGTAACCATATCCTCAACAGCCGTGACCTGGATATGGCGCCGTATTATAAAGACCTGCGCCGCGCTGGCATCGCCGCCATCCGCATCGAAGGCCGCGGCCGCAATCCCCAGTGGATTGGCCAGCAAGTCAGCCGTTACCGCCGCCTCTGCGATGGGACGGAAACGATGCTCTTAGGGAAGGAAGACCAGACGGTGACGCGGGGCCATTTCTTCCACGGAATTTTATAATAATAGGAGTAATGCTATTTATGAATAAAAGAAGTATGCGGATTTTGGGATTCTATCAGGTCCAGAACATGCTGGTCCGCCTGGCACCGTCCCGTTTGTCCAAGGAAATCGCCCGCCGCCTGAGACCGGTGAACGACAGCGAAGTCATTGAACGGAATCTGACTGATACAGAAGAAGCCGTCCGCTGTATGCAGACGGAAACGAGTACGCCCTTCGGCGGCATCGTCGATATCCGGCCGTCTCTGGAAAAGGCTAAGCGCGAAGTGACCCTTGATTCGCATGAATGTATCGATATCTGGAATAATCTTCAGCATTATGGGGAAATCCGGTCTTTCTTTGCCGACCGCGGCGCCGAATATCCTCAGCTGGCCGAACAGGCCGACGTTATCGGCGATTTTTCCCAGTTGTCCCATTCTTTCGCGACGGTCTTCGACAACAATCGCCAAATACGGGACAATGCGTCGCCGGAATTGATGCGCCTGCGTAGCCGCATCGTCGAACTGGAACGGCAGACCAAGCGCTACGTCAATAATGTCTTGCAGAATAAGGAATACCAGAAGTATTTCCAAGATGCCCTGGTCACGGTGCGCAATAACCGTTATGTCATTCCTATCAAGCAGGAGTACCGCCATGCTTTTCCGGGTATCGTCCACGATACGTCGGCCAGTGGCTCGACGCTCTATGTCGAACCGTTGGCCATCGTCAATGCCAATAACGACTTGCAAGCTGCCCGCATTGGCGAAACGAAGGAAATCGAACGCATTTTCCGCCGTCTGACAGCGAAAGTACAGCAGCAGTACCATGACTTGTATGATAGTACGAAGTGTGTGGGCCAGCTGGAATTTGCCTTTGCCAAAGCGCAGTTAGCCTTGAAGATGAAAGCCTGCCGTCCGGCTGTTTCTAAGACGCGGGAAATCAAGCTCATCCAGGCCCGCCATCCTCTTATCGACGCCAAACACGTCGTGCCGAATACCATTGTCATCGGCGGCGATTATCGCATCCTCCTCATTACGGGCTCCAACACCGGTGGTAAAACCGTTTCCATGAAGACCTTGGGCCTTTTGGTCCTCATGCATCAAGCCGGCCTGTTCATTCCTGTCAGCGAATCGTCGGAACTGCCCGTCTTCCGCGACGTCTTTTCCGATATCGGCGACGAACAGGACATTTCCCAGAACTTGAGTACTTTTTCCAGCCATATGAAGCAGCTCATCTACATCCTCAAGCACTGCGGCCCGGACGACCTCATCTTAGCAGACGAACTCGGTTCCGGCACGGATCCAGCCGAAGGCAGTGCCATCGCCATTGCCATCCTCGATGCTTTTTATCAGAAAGGGTCGTATGTCATGGTCACCACTCATTACAACGACCTCAAGAACTATGCCTATAATACGCCGGGCATCGAAAACGGCCACGTCGAATTCGATATGGAAACACTGAAACCGACGTATAAACTGCGCATCGGCTCAGCCGGCAGTTCTCATGCTTTCAGCATCAGCGAACGCCTGGGTATGCCCAAGGACATCCTGGAAAAGGCGAAGGACCTGCGCAGCAAGGCCCAGGATATGGACATGGAAAAAGTCCTGACTCAGCTCAATGCACAGGCCAAAAAGATGGATGAAGAACAGGCTGAACTAGAATACCGCCTGCGTGAAGCGCGGAAACTGGAAGACGATCTGCGCAAAGAAAAGGATAAGGTCACGTCCAAGCGGCAGGACATCATCGACGCCAGCCGCCGCGATGCCGTCGACCTCAAACGCAACCTCCGCGTCGAAGCGGAAAAGATTATCCGCGAACTGAAGGCTCAGTCCAAAGAAGGGACGGACCGGGAAAAGGCCAAGGCCATCGACAAGGCCCGCCGGGCGATCCAGCAGATTTCCCTGCCTGAAGCGGCCAAGCCCCAGCGCGATCCCATCGACTTGTCGAAGCTGAAAGTGGGCCAGCAGGTCTTCGTCAATAATCTGGACAGCGTCGGCACGGTCGAAGACATCGGCGCGAAACAGCTGACGGTTTCCGTGCGGGGCATGACGGTCCGCGTCAAGTTCAAAGATGTCAGCGCGCCGTACCTGGACGAATTGAAGAAAGAAAAACAGGACGAAAAGAAAGCGGCTGCCGCCTCGTCATACCGGCCTATCCGCACGTCCAGCGTAGCGACGGAATTGAACATCATCGGCAAGACTTTCAGCGAAGCCCTGCCGGAAGTCGAACGCTTCCTCGACCAGGCCCTGGCTGCCGGTTTCAGCCCGGTCAAAATCATCCACGGCAAGGGCAGCGGTGCCCTGCGCCGTCAGGTCCACGCCTTCCTCGACGACCAGCCATTCGTCAAGAAATACCAGCTCGACGACGTAGACGGCGGCGGTGCCGGTGTCACCCTGGTCTATTTCTAAGGGAAGTGGGGGGCTGTCGCACGAAGGTTTTTGCCATCATGCGTGGCCCCTTTCTTGGTAGAGTTTGTAGTTTGTAGTATGGAGTTTGTAGTTTGTAGACCAACTATATATTGTCAAGTATAAATTGAAACATTTTTAAAGAAAAATCTTTTGGCAATGGACATTGAAAA
>OIYF01000319.1_pt1 | contig 20365 bp, 16 predicted proteins | sample 1587971 | NCBI WGS metagenome assembly OIYF01 (sample SAMN03283248) | human gut metagenome | biome: human-associated habitat; material: feces | host: Homo sapiens | place: Peru | collected 2012 | reverse complement strand
GCACAATATAAAACTACCCCTCGCTGTGGAGGGGTAGTCTCAGAACCCTTGTTGCATATAATCATGCAAAACTAGGGAAGAAAGCTGGTTTTCGGTTTTTTAGTTTATTGTGCTTAGGGTAAGTTTAATTAAGCTGAGCGATATGCAGCATGACGAACTAACATAATTAATGCATCTTTATAAGCTGATGGGGCAAAGCTCGTAAGTGCCTCAATAGCTTGGTCAACTTCTTTTTGGGCCCGCGCCTGACAGCGTTCGATAGCGTCTGTGGTTTTTAAAGCAGTAGTGATAGTTTCGATATCATGATTCTTAAAAGCTACTAAGATTTTTTCGTGTTCGGAAGTTTCTAGGGCAGAATTTAAGAGGTAAATGAGAGGTAAGGTCATTTTCTCTTCATTTAGATCATCACCGATGTTTTTACCCATTTGGGTGGCTGATGAAGTATAGTCCATGATGTCATCGGCAATTTGGAAGGCGTTGCCAAGAGCACGTCCAAAGACCGCAAGTTGTTCGCTTTCTTGCGGGGAGGCATGCGATAGCACAGCAGAAATTCTGGCAGAAACTTCGAACAAAATGGCGGTTTTGGCATAAATAGTTTTAAAGTAAGTTTCTTCCGATAACTTAGTATCGGCGATATTTTGCATTTGCTCAATTTCGCCTTGGACTAGCGTACCAATGGCATCGGCTAAAATAGAACAAATCTTAATACGGTGCTCAGGTGAATTTACTTCATTGGCCATGCAAAAAGCCTTAGTAAATAAGTAGTCACCGCCAAGAACTGCAAGTGAGTTACCAAAGGCGTAATTTGTGCTTTCGTGGCCACGTCGGGCGGAACTTTCGTCAATAACGTCATCATGCATTAGAGTTGAGGTGTGAATAATTTCGATGGCAGCAGCCATGTCAATGACGTCTTCGTTTTTTACGCCTTCAAGTCCGCCAATAAGGCCGGCGCACAAAATCATAAGTCGAGGGCGAATGCGCTTACCACCGCTGGCAATGAGGTGGGTGCAGACTTGATTTACCAGTTCAACTGGGCTTTGGATGTTGTGGTAGATCTTAGCCACAACTTGATCAATAGCTTCGTCCGTAAGTTTCTCTATTAATGAGCAGGACATGTAGTATTTCCTTTAAAGGCATATTATCCGGAGCATTTGTGAAATTATAACTGTAAATGGTTTTTCTTTATACAATAAATTGAACGGAACGAGTTTTTTCCGGAGATTTTAAATGGCGGGAGCCTTGAAATCGAACGTTACGAAAATAAGTTTCCATGAATCAAAAATCTAGTAATTAATATTAAAAAATTCTTGCATATGTATGCGTTGCCTTGTATAATCTGCGCCCATATTATATTAAGATTTTAACGCTCTAGCCCTAGGGCATTAGAGCATTGGAGAAGTATTCATGTACGCAGTTATGTTAACTGGCGGCAAGCAGTATCAGGTTGCAAAGGACGACGTATTGTCCGTAGAACTTTTGAACCAGGCTCAAGTTGGTGATAAGGTTGATTTCGACAAGGTACTTATGGTTGCCGATGGGGACAACGTTAAGGTTGGCGCCCCTTATTTAGATGGTGGCAAGGTTGTTGCTGAAGTTGTAGCTCAGAAGCGTGGCGAAAAGGTTACTGTAACTAAGTTCCGTCGTCGTAAGCACTTCCAGAAGGTTACTGGTCATCGTCAGTGGTTCACTGAAGTTAAGATCACTGAAATTAACGCATAAGGAGTAATGTCACATGGCACATAAGAAAGCTGGCGGTAGTTCCCGCAATGGTCGTGACTCCGAAGGTCAACGTCTTGGTATTAAGATCTACGGTGGTCAGTCTGTAGTTTCAGGCAATATCCTCGTTCGTCAGCGCGGTACTCAGTATCACGCAGGTGCAAACGTAGGTTGTGGCAAGGATTACACTCTCTTCGCTACTGCAGCAGGTACTGTTAAGTACGAAGTTAAGGGTCCTAACAACCGCAGATACGTGAGCGTTATTGCTGACTAGTATTCCACTTTAGGATTACACGAAGACTCCACTGGATGATATTTCGGTGGAGTTTTTTTTGCTAAGGCCCTTGGTTTTGGACTAAGTTTAGCCTTAGGTTTTAGAAAGGTTTTACTTTGGACCGTTCATATGAGCACTATGGATTGATAGTCGGACGGTTTTAGTTTTATCTAAAATCTCCAAGAAGACTCCTTCCTCTTTAGGTGGAAGATGAATTGGTTTTTTTGCTCTTACCTCTTTTGAGTTTAAATATATGATATAATTAAGTATAAAAAAAAGAGTTGAAGCTCTATATATCTTATAGTTAAACAACAACTTAAACATCTTTCTAAAGAAGAGTATCTTTCATTTTTAGGAAAGAGAATAAAGAGAGGACTATATCAAACTTCAAAAGGTTATATACTTAATGCAGATGTAAATGGAGCATTAAATATACTAAGAAAAAGTAATGTAGTGGACTTAGAAGTCCTATACAGTAGAGGTGAAGTGGACACACCTGTAAGAATAAGGATAGCATAGCTATCAAACTTCTTTAGAATTACTCTAATGAGTAATTACGAAGTTCCCACCTCTTTAGGTGGTGAGTAGTTCACTTTGGTACCGTTTGGATTATCCTATTTACATATGATAAAGCCGGACACAGGTTTGTTTTGAATCTGCCCATCCCTTATAGGAGCATAGTTTAATGAAATTCGTTGATGAAGCGGTAGTAAGAGTAGAAGCTGGTGACGGCGGTAACGGCTGTGTAAGTTTCAGACGTGAAAAGTTTATTCCGAAAGGTGGTCCTGACGGTGGGGATGGTGGTAACGGCGGTGACGTCTATTTAATGGCTGATTCAAACTTAAACACCTTGGTGGATTACCAATTTCAAAAGTTTTTTGTAGCTGGCCGTGGTGAAAATGGCGGTGGGGCTAATTGTACAGGGGCCCGTGGTTATGACGTAGTTTTGGCTGTACCTGTCGGGACTCGCGCTATCGACCATGAAACTGGTGAAGTTATCGGTGACTTATTAAAAGAAGGCCAGCGGTTGATGGTGGCTAAAGGTGGTTTCCATGTTTTGGGTAACACTAGATTTAAGAGTTCTGTAAACCGGGCACCCCGCCAAAAGACTGATGGGACCCAAGGCGATAAGCGTTTCATTAGACTTGAATTGTTATTGTTAGCTGACGTGGGGATGCTAGGTTTTCCTAATGCTGGTAAATCAACTTTCATTAGCCACGTAAGTGCTGCTAGACCAAAAATCGCAGATTATCCGTTCACAACTTTAGTGCCATCTTTAGGGGTAGTTCGCCTTGGGGTTGGTAAGAGTTTCGTGGTGGCTGATATTCCTGGTCTTATCGAAGGGGCTTCAGAAGGGGCTGGTTTAGGCCATCGCTTCTTACGTCACCTTGAACGTTGTCGTGTGTTGTTGCACTTAGTAGATCTTAAGCCTGTTGATGGCTCAGAACCGGCAGAAAATATTAAGATTATCGAACAGGAACTCCAAAACTACAGCGCAGAGTTGTATAAAAAGCCACGTTGGTTAGTATTTAACAAGTGCGATGCTTTAACTCAAGAAGAATGTGCGGAAATTGTAGCCGATACTCTTAAGAAGTTAGATCGTCCAGATGCTGAATATCGTGTTATTTCAGCTCGTGCTGGTACTAACGTCAGCGAACTTTGTTACGACGTAATGAGTGAAGTTGCCAAGATTCAGGAAGAAGAAACTGAACGTTTAGCAGAAGAAGAAGCTCAAGCTAAGAACGCTTCCTTTGTTTGGACAAAGAAGGAAAAAGAACAACCTGCTTATGTCGACGAAGATGAATTTGATGAAAATGACATTGAATTTGAAGATGATGAAGATATTGAGTTTGAAGATGACAAAGATCTAGACGAAACTGCTGCTTCTCAGGATGATGATGCTCAGTTTGATGCTGAAGATATCGACTTTGGGGACGATGACTTAGTAGATGACGAAGACGAAGCTAGTCATAAGGATAAGTAAAGTTAGTTATGATCTCACTTATTGTAGCGCACGCACGTAATTTGGTGATTGGAGCTAATGGCACCATGCCTTGGCATCTGCCGGCTGATTTACGTCACTTTAAAGATTCAACGATGGGATGCCCGGTTATCATGGGGCGTAGAACCTTTGCGAGCATTGGTCGCGCGTTACCTGGTAGACGCAACGTAGTTATTTCATCTAATCCAAATTTGGCTTTGCCAGCTGGCGTAGAGTTGGTCAATAGCCTTAAGGCTGCGATTGCTCTTTTAAAAGACGCTCCAGAAATTTTTGTGATTGGCGGGGGCATGCTCTACAAAGAGGCTCTACCTTTGGCTGACAGATTGTATCTTACCATCATTCAAGCTGAGATCGAAGGGGATACAAGTTTCCCCGCTTACGATTTAAATGCTTATCGCGTGATTGCCGAAAGTTTTTATCCAAAGGATGAAAAAAATGCCTACGACTTACGTTTTGTAACTTTAGAAAAAAAGTAAGTTTTAGCTGAGAAAAGCTAAAAGGAAAAGAAAGAAAAGAAGAGTCAAAAGTTCCAGATGCTCTAACCTCTTTTCCGTTATTTTCCTTTTAACTATCCTAAATTAAAGGCCTGTGAATTTAAAGTTTAGGTTGTTCATAGGCCTTTGTTCTATTTAGATTAGAGCTTTTAATATTAAGCAACAAGTTGGCTTGTGACATCCTCCCCCGCCTATAGAGGTGGGGGACTTCTTGCTGAGTTCAGTTAAAACCAAGAGTTAGATTCTTGAGGAATTTATTGGGAGTAACCACGTTAGGTTTTAACTTTTTATAAGGTCAATGCCATTACGGCTTGGTACGCTAAAGAAAGTTTTTGTTTCGGCGCACCAAGCGGTAAGAGAACCGCCCCAGATACAACCTGTGTCTAGGGCGATGATGTGTGGCAGGCGACATTGTCCCATTAGAGCCGCCCAGTGACCGAATAATAAAGTTTGTTTTTCTTCTGGATCTAACTCGAGTTTGCGGGCTTCAAACCAGGTATTGAGGTTTAAGCGACATGCTTCTGCCGGGCTAGATTTATTTTCAAAATCGAGTGAACCGTCTGGGCGGCAAAAACGAATACGGGTAAAAATATTTACAATGGTACGCCACCGAGTGATTCCTGAGAGTTGATCATCCCAAAGATCTGGTTTATCTGAATACATGTGTGATAAAAAAGTATTGAGAGTCAACGGATCTCTTAGAATGTGTTCAACTTCTTGAGCATGGTTTGTAGCTTGCGCGAGATTCCAACTAGGATCAATGCCAGCGTGAACCATTGAGATTGGCGTAGTTGGGTGGCTATACATAAGTGGAGTGTTAGCAAACCACTTAATGATATCAGGTAGTTCAGAAGAATTTAAAAGTGAATCTAGTTGATCGCGTTTTTTAGCGACTCTTTTGCCTTGGGCTACAGCCAAAAAGTTTAGATCATGGTTGCCAAGTACGGTATGGGCTCTATCGCCTAAATCCCAAATAAGATGTAAAACATCTAGTGGTTTAGGTCCGCGACCGATAATATCCCCTGTGAATATAAGCTCATCTGTGTGTTTATTGAATTTGATAAGTTGTAAAAGGGCGGTAAGTTCATCAAAACAACCGTGAACATCACCAATACAGTAAATGGACATTTAATCACCTCCGAACCTTGAAATTTTACCATTAATTGCTTCATTACGGACTGAAATCTCCCTGAAAATTACCAACCATAAACCAAAAATACAAAGTAAATTGAAACGTTTAAAAGTCAAAATTATGATTAAAAACACCTAAATCTTTACGGGGACTATTTTATTAATGAAAATAAATCATATACGTGATAAAATATCTTTAATACGTTAATTGTGTCCTGAGCTCTTCTGAAAAAATTAAAGCCCTCTAAAGGTAAAAAACTTAAATGTTATGAAGATTTAGCTGTGCATAAAGTTTTTACTTGGGGATTGGGACAATCATGCTTATTCAGGGCTTGGTGTGCTATATTAGTTTTGGGAAAGCACTCAGTAATAAAACGCCAATTTAGTGATACGGAGAAAAGAATGCCTTATATTAAGAAAGACTTTGTGGATAAGTTATTAACCAGAGTTGATATTGTTGATGTAATAAATTCACGAGTGAGACTTAAAAAGGCAGGTAATAGCTATACATGCTGTTGTCCTTTTCATGATGAAAAGACTCCAAGCTTTAGCGTAAACCAAAAGAAACAATTCTTTAATTGCTTTGGTTGTCACGAAGCTGGTAACGCCATTAAATTTATCATGAATTACGACAATGTGTCGTTTGCAGAGGCGGTGGAAGAAATTGCTTCTATGGCGGGTATGGAAGTTGAGTATGATGAGAGCAATACCAATGGCAAAGGGGGCTTTCAAGCTAACAAACCAGAAGTAGACTATTATCAATTATTAGAGCAAGCAGTTTCATGTTTTCATGAAGAATTAAAACGAGCGCCACAAGCAGTAGCATATTTATCAAGTCGTGGCATTACCGCGGAAACCATTGAAAAATATAAAATTGGGTTTGCCCCTGATAGTTGGGATTTTATTTTAAAGCAAGTCGGCCAAAACAATCCAACGCGCGTGAAAGCATTATTTGAAGTGGGTTTGGTTAATGAAAAGACCGGTAATGGTAAAACTAGTTACTACGATAATTTCCGTAATCGTGTCATCATTCCTATTAGAGATCGCCGTGGGCGCACCGTTGCTTTTGGGGGGCGTGTTTTAACTGATATTAAACCCAAATACATCAACTCTAAAGAAAGCCCAGTCTATAGCAAGGGACACGAGTTATTTAATTTAGATTATGTGCGTGATCTCAAACAAGAAGAACGTCGTTTCGTCATGATTACTGAAGGGTATATGGATGTTATTGCCCTCGATCAGTTCGGCGTGCATAACGCTGTAGCCTCTTTAGGGACCGCTACCACCACAATGCAACTTGATTTGCTTTTTAAGCAAGCTGACCGCATTGTATTTTGTTATGACGGGGACGAAGCAGGTCGGCACGCGGCTTGGCGAGCACTAGAAAATTCAGTTCCGACCATGCGTGACGACAAAGAATTGTGTTTTTGTTTTTTACCGCCAGAACATGACCCAGACACCATGGTGCGGGCGGTAGGAGCGTCAGGCTTTTTATCATACCTAGACAAAGCTGATTCATTTTCAGATTATGTGGGCGATATGATGAAGGTTAAATACAATTTGAACTCTGATGGCGGGCGCATTGCGATGCTAAATGAAACAGGGAATATGGCAGCGCAAATGGTAAATGCTCCTATTACTCGTTCCACTCTTGCGACCAAAATGGCGCGTTTGGCCAATTGGGATGTAGCTCGAGTTGAAGCTGTATGGCGCAATTTAGCTCGAAGTATGTTGCACAATGAGGGGGCTAAGCATTTGGGTCATCAGGAATGGGGCTCTGATAACGGGGCTCGACGTAGTCTCTCATCAAATACGCCACAAGACGTAAGAATGACAGCAGTTAGATCCTTGGTAGCTCATTTGCTGCAGTATCCATATTTAAAAAATGAAATTCCAGACTTACCAGTTTTTCAGAAGCTACTTAAAGATTATGCTGATAAGAAGATGGAAATCATCAATGATTTATTAAGCCACATTGCTACAGGAAGTGAACATACCGGGCTTTTAGTTGAAAAGTATCGTAATAGTCCATGTTATGAATTTATGAATTACTTAGCAGGGGTTGATTTAGAAAAGTCAGATGACAATATCGAAATTAAAGTAGCTGATCTGTTAACTTTAATAAAAGCCTTGCTAGTTGAGGTCTTAGTAGCTAGAAATGTGGAACTACAGTCAAAGCTAAATCTCACAAAAGAGGAGCTTTTAGAAAGCCAAACCTTAGAGCGACGAATTCGTAATTTACGTGTTGTTTAAGTGAGAGGATGTGATAGCCAACTAGATGGTTATAAAGGAATTTTTTCTGTAAATGTGAGGCAAATATTAGAAAAGCGGAGTTACAAGAAAAATTATAAGCAAGAAATCACGTTTTGGTTGTTAGATTAGTGTTAAATATTGTATAATCCCGGGGCTCATTGACTTGGGTAGGCTTTTTATTCTTTAAATAAACTGGTGAGACCTCCTGATGGCCACCACATACAGAAAATCGCACGACCGGAATAAAGTCGCTTAACCCACTGAGTAACAGATTACACAGAGTGCATGTTGGATCTATAAAAAAGGTTTTTATAATGGAAAATACTTCGAACGGCAATCCGATTATCAGCCAGCTGATTGCGGACGGTAAGGCCAAAGGTTATCTGACTCGTACGGAAATCATGGAGTATCTCCCTTCAGGGTATGATGACTCTGAACAGATTGGTGAACTTCAGCAGCAATTAGAAGAAAACGATATCCTTGTTTGTGATAAGGCCCCTGAAGCTGACGATATCAATTTTACTCAAAATGCAAACGAAGCAGATAACGTTATTTCCATCACTCCGGATATTGGGAAGACTACTGATCCGGTGAGAATGTACATGCGTGAAATGGGCACTGTTGGCCTTCTTGATAGAAAGAAGGAAGTCGACATTGCTAAGCGCATCGAAGAAGGTATCAACCAAGTTCAGGAATGTGTGGCTGAATACCCTAAAGCAATTGAATGCGTACTTAAGCAGTACGAAAAATTCCAATTAGGCGATATTCATCTTACTGACATTATTTCAAGCTTTGCTGATGATAAACAAGATGCTGAAGCTGAACAAGCAGCTGCTTCTGCTGAATCAAATGGTCAAGATGATCAAGAAGATGCAGAAAAGTTCGATCCAGAAAGTTTCAATGTTGACGACCTTAATGGTGATGAAGACGCTGAAATGGATGAAGGCGAAGAAAGCGGTGACGACGAAAATGTAGATGATGAAGATGAAGAATCAGAAGATGGAACAGAAGACGGTCAGGGTGACTTCTCTAATTCAAATGATGATCAGATCGATATTGAATTAGCAGAAAAGATGTTCGATACTCTTCGTGAACGTTATGACGAAGCTATGTTGTGCATTGAAAAGCATGGTCGTGGTGGTAAGAAGACCAAGCAAGCTATTGGAAACTTAGCTGAACATTTTAAGAAATTCCGTTTAGTACCAAAGCTTTTTGAAGAACTCATTGCTAACATTCATGAAGTGATGAATAAAGTTAAAGCTCAAGATGCTACTTTGCGTAACATCATGGTTAACCAGTGCCGTATGAAAGCTGAAGACTTTAGAAAGTATTACACTGAACCAAAGAAAGAAGCTAGTATCGATTGGTACGAAAAAGCATGTAGCTTGAAGAAGCCTTTTGCCGAAAAACTTAAAACTTTTGAAGCTGAAGTTCGTGAAGTGGTAGCTAAACTTCATGATATCGAAACTGAAACTGGTCTTTCTATTGCTGAAATTCGTAAGATTAATGCAGATATTACCCAAGGTAATGAAACTGCTAAGCGCGCAAAGAAGGAAATGGTTGAAGCTAACCTTCGTTTGGTTATTTCTATCGCGAAGAAATATACCAACAGAGGCTTGTTGTTCCTTGATCTTATCCAGGAAGGTAACATCGGCTTGATGAAGGCGGTAGAAAAGTTTGAATACCGTCGTGGCTTTAAGTTCTCAACCTATGCTACTTGGTGGATTAGACAGGCGATTACTCGTTCTATTGCGGATCAGGCTCGTACTATTCGTATCCCTGTGCATATGATAGAAACTATCAACAAGCTCAATCGTATTTCTCGCGCTATGTTGCAGGAAAAAGGGCGTGAGCCAACTCCAGAAGAACTTTCTAAAAAGTTGGGGATGCCAGAAGATAAGATTCGTAAGGTTTTGAAGATTTCAAAGGAACCTATTTCTATGGAATCTCCGGTAGGTGACGATGATGATTCTCATATTGGGGACTTCCTTGAAGATAAGTCATTGCCATTACCAGCAGATGAAGCTACTTCTGAAAACCTTAAGGCTGTAACCGAACAGGTTTTAGCTGGCCTTTCTCCACGTGAATCTAAAGTATTACGTATGCGTTTTGGTATCGGTATGAATACCGACCATACTTTAGAAGAAGTTGGGCGTCAGTTCGACGTAACGCGTGAACGTATTCGTCAGATTGAAGCTAAGGCTTTACGTAAACTTCGTCACCCAAGTCGCTCTGAACCATTAAAGAGCTTCTTGGACGAATAAGTGTAAGCTGTTAGAAGATTTGATCTAGTTAATATAACCACCGTAATTCTAAAAATTTCGGTGGTTTTTTATTGACATCAACTTAAAGATAGATATAATTATCCACTGTGCATATGGCCCATTGGCGCAGTCGGTTAGCGCAGACGACTCATAATCGTTTGGTCCCCCGTTCAAGTCGGGGATGGGCCACCACCTATTATCTATGATCTAGATATTATCTTTTTTTCTTCCTTAATATATTTCATTTAGTCTTTGTTTTTGCGCTCCCCTTTGTATAATACGCTGTAAGAAAAACGGTAAACAAAACAACCTTAAAATTCATAACGTAGGTATTAGTTGCTCAATGCATGTTTAAGCTGCGTTGTGAGAAGTTCCCGCTTGGAGATTCTTTATCTTCATAACGAGAACAGGTATATTGTGTTTGTAGCGAATCGAAAAGATTTAAAAGTTTGGTATCAAGAATTGTAAATTTAAGGAAGAGCATTATGACCACCTCGGCTCCTGAATTTGTATTAACCATGTTAGACCATGCCCAAGGTGGAGATGCTTTTGCCTATTATGAAGGTAAAAAGATTTTTGTTGCTGGTGCTTTGCCGCAAGAAGAAGTAAAAGTTCGTTTAGGGGCTGAACATCCAACTTTTTTTACTGGGGAATTACTTGAGATTCTCAAACCATCTCCCGATCGCGCACCTAACTTTTGTGCTCACGGTTGTGGGAGCTGTAGCTATACCTGCGTGCGTTATGAAGCTGAACTTCAGGATAAACGTAGACGTTTAGCAGCTTTGTACGCTTCAACTAAAGAAGCTAACATAGTAATGCAGGCCCCAATTCATGCGATGTCAGATCCTTTTGCTTACCGTAATAAATCGGTGTGCGCATGTTCCACCCAAGGTGGAAAACTTAGTATTGGGCTTTATGCTCGTGGTAGTCACGACATTATTCCATTAGCCTCTTGCGCGTTAGAAGCGCGTTGGATGACTGATGCTCGTGAAAAAATCAGTTCTTTTTTTGCAGCGCAAGACCAAAACATAGCGCCTAATCTTCGTTACATCTTTTTACGAGGGGCTGATGAAGGTGAACGTATGTGTGTATTGGTATTCTACGCTGAACCTTCTGCTGATTTTATTGCAAAAGTCGCTTCCCTCTACAGTGAACTTAAGCTTTCCTCTTTAAAAATCAACATTAACAATTTACCGGGTAATAGAATCTTAGGCCCTAAATTTATCCAAGTTGCTGGTAAGGAAACGATTGAAACTTCTATTTTAGGGAATAAATTTGCCATCAATGCGGAGTCATTTTTGCAGATAAACCAAACTCAAGCGGAAGTTATGTATAAGCGGGCGTTAGAGCTTTTAGCGCCAAAGGCTACTGATGTGGTAGCGGATTTATACTCAGGGGCGGGGACTATTAGCTTATATGTGGCGAAGAAGGTTGCTCAAGTAATTGGTGTTGAGTGCGTCGATTCGGCTGTTAATGATGCAAAATCTAATGCTAAGCTAAATGGTATTACTAATGTCGAATTTAAATGTGGATTAGTTGAAAAAATTTTTCCGCAGCTTGCAGCTCAGGGAATAAAGATTGATAGCGCAATTTTAGATCCGGCGCGCAAAGGGGCGGCTCCTGAAGTTTTTCAAACGTTGGCGGCCTTTGGAGTGCAACGTTTTGTTTATATTTCTTGTAACCCAATAAGCCAAAAACGTGATTTAGAAGTGGCGGCTAAATATGGTTATGAATTAAGAGCTTTTGAAGCAGTTGATATGTTCCCACATACCGATCACGTCGAGACGGTAGTTTTACTGTCAAGGGAGAAATAGGTAACGGCTGAAAGCCCTTGAAATCAAAGGTTTTGCGAGATGTGGTGTTTTTTTAGGCATGACTGTAAAACTGGATTTATGCTGTATGTAAGAACATATCAAGGGCGGGAAATACAGCATAGTTGAGAATACTGTTTTGCTATTTAGCAGGTAAAAGCAGGGTTGTAGATAGCGTTTTGTTATCGTGAATTTTTTTAATTGTTCAACTTTGCTTAAGAGAACAAATATTTGGCGGAGGGTTACTTATGCCAATGTCTCAGGAATTTAATAAATTAAAGAAAGATATACAAAAACAGGTAAAACCTAGCGAATGTATACTATGCGGGAAAACTATAACAAGTTGTTGTAATTCGCATTCTGTTCCTAAAATGGTTTTAAAAAATATAGCGGATAATGGTAAAGTTCTCCAAATGGCAGCGTGCCTAAAATTAGATATTTTTGATATCGAAAAAGGTGTTAACAATTCAGGGACGTTTTTCTTTATTTGTAATGAATGCGATAGCGTCTATTTCAAACAGTATGAGAATGAGCCTTCCCTGCTTACAGTTCCCAATGACATGATTATGGCTCAGATTGCTTTAAAAACTAGTTTACAGCAACTGTCAAAACGAAGATATGAATTGCGGTTGTATGAGCAAGCTATATCGCATAAGGAGTTTGTTGCACACGCTTCGATGGTTCAAAAATTAGATATAAAAGAATATGAAAAAGATGTGCTATTTTATAAGGATTTAATAAACAAGCCAAAAAGCAAAAAACAATTTCAACTTGTATGCTGGTACTTGTTACCGTACAAGGTACCAATTGCTACTCAGTCTATGGTTGCAATAGTTAAGGATCGCCATGGTAAAAAACTTAATGATGTCTATAACTACTCGCCCGATATAAGAATGAAAAATTTGCATATTTGCGTTTTTCCGTTGAAACAGAAAACAGCCATATTTGCCTTTTACCATAAAAGAGATTCTGTATTGCATTCACTTAATAAAGAGTTTAATCAATCATCTAGAACTGAGAATTTGTGTTATTTGAATTGGTTGATTTTTAAATATTCAGAAAATATTTTTTTATCTAAAACAGTAAGAGAGCAAGTTGAATCCGATGATAGGTTATCAGATTTATGTAAGGAAGTAGGAGATTGTTTTCCAAACTTAGGCTTTGCATTTAAGGAGCAGCTATTAGACTACCAACCTGTTGAACAAGATGAAATTACCAATTTTTTAGTTGAAAAATGCTAATTTTTGCAAACAGTGTCTAGTATTGTGTTTGATAAATACATATGATTTAAGTTTTTCGCAAAAGTCTTATTGTACAACGTCTCCCTTGTGTTACATAATCACACGTATTTAAAAAAGCTGATACTAGATCATATCTAGTGATAAAGCAGTGCCGGAGTTATCCCCGACACCGCTTAAAAGCATCACAGCCCTCTCTTACCTTTCCCGGTACTTCCTACCGATATCCTGACCTTTCTTCAGATAGTAGTAGACCTGCCTGGTGGTTAACACGAGCCGGTCAGCTATCTCTTTGACGGTCATTCCTGAGCCCTCCTTCAATTCAAAGACCTGAGCGATAAGCGGATCTTCCCGGATCATCAGTTGCCGGATTTCCTCATACTGCACTTTGGCTTCATACAGTTCTGTCATTTCCCGGCAGTCGCTTTCGATGCCTTCATCCCATGAAATGACTGTAGGCTGCCTCTGATCACGATACTCTGGAAACGGACACCTCCTGCAGCCGTTGCATTCAGGACAACGGATAAGGTGGTATTTGCCCGGAATCATGCAGCGGCTGTTCTGGTAATCATCCCGGTGCCGGGCTCTGAGTTCACCAAGAAGGAAACGGTAGGTCTCCTCATCGCTTGGAGTGAGATGAACCGTAATCCGCTCATTCCCAATATACCAGGTTCGGCACTGGCTCCAGCTGATTCCAAGCGACTCCAGTTGATCACCGTGCTCAATTTCAATTGGTGCGGCATAAACCTCCTTGCCTTGATTCCTGAGTTCGTTAAGGGTTCTAACCTCATCAGAGGTAAGTGTTATATTCTCCCATTTAATTTCTTTTGCCATTTTGGTTTCTCCAATTCGGAAAAACCGAAGCGGAGAAACCCTTCATGGCTGATTTGTCTCGTGTACATATAGGTCACCTATCGGGGAGTTCCCCATTTCGGAAGGTGACCAGTGGTGCATGACACTGGACGGTTAAAATAAATTCGCCTGTTTCGGCCATGCACTCATCAGTTCGCGACCTGACGAGCTTACGCAGGCGAGTTAAGAAAATCGGTATTGCTCTTAGCTTTCTATTAGTAACCACTAGAGCCGGTTAAATCTGACGTTTTGGTGGTGTTGTTCCATCCATTCGGTCAAGACTCATACAAAAAAAGCAGGCATCGATAAGAGTGTCTGCTTGAAAACGTATTCTTAAAAATGTGATCTACTTAACAATTAATGCGAGCGGCTGATTGTACACGTTTATTGGAAGTCCGTGTAGAAATAAAGTGGCCTTTGAGTCTAAGTGACGACTATTTGATAATCGTTAGAATAATTATTGTACTATTGGTGAGACGTGAACAAATTTTGACATTTAACAAGAGTTAGAAGTTGAATATAATAAAAGGTTAAAAATAACACAGATTAAAAAGCACATCATAAGACTACTACTTTTTAATTAGTTATTTATAACTTTTGTGATCTTCTTCACATAAGTATTTTTTTGTCATCTAGCTATTGGAGGTTCTAATCTGAATTTGATACTCTAATATACACAAGGGGGCATATATGAATAATTCTGAATTAGAACTTTGGGGTAAAAGAGAGTTTGATCTAAATAAACACTCTCCTGATGATGTAAAAATGTCTGGTATTTACATTGTTGCTAAGATTTGGGAAAAGGATAATCCTAATGCAGATGAAAAAGATAAAGCTAAGTTTGTAAATAAGTTTTTCCGCGCATATGGAAACAGACCTTCATTAAAAAAGGGGAATCCTTCTTCTACTATCCCAGATCCTTTGGTTTCACAGTTGGTTCCCATACGAATTAATAACGTTTTTGCGGAGAAGGACATAACAAAGATTCATCGAGCATCTATGGCTAGTGAGAATTTAATTGGAGCATTGCTTGAAGAGTATATTGCGATTAACGTAATTGACAAGGGATGGGCAAGTTGTTGGGGTACTACGATAAAAGCTACTGATTTTGTATCCATACACGGCGATAAACTTCAGATTAAAAACAAGACCAATACGGAAAATAGTTCATCCAACAAGATAAGAGAAGGAACCAATATCGATGTGTGGCATAGGTTTGATGCAAGGACTGGTAAAAGTTATTGGGGAGAGTTGAATGAAAAAATAGGTCAAGGTTGCAACCTATCTGAAGATGAATTTACAAAATTTGCAATAACATCAATCAAAAACAACCCAGACATGCTGAACCTTGACGGAGTCTAATCAAAAAGGTTTATTTTGACACCGCATATTGATTGGAGGAGAGGTGCTTTTGTTTTTTCTTTTCAATTAACTGTTTAAATGTAGTTTCATTAGTGTTCGTGTAGCGAGAAAAAGGGAAATTCTCTGGTGGAAGTTCAATTTTTTCTTTATTGATCAGTTTCATAATTTGTTTTCCTATCGCATAGCCTAAGCTGATAGGAACTGCATTTCCAATTTGCCGATATTTATCTTTTAAAGAACCAAATAAAATCCAATCATCAGGAAATTCCTGGATGCGCTTATATTCTTGAACACTAATTGGTCTATCCTCATTTGGATGGCAAAGATCTGTTGCAGGCATTGTTGGGTCAGTTACTAACGTAGGCGCTGGTTTATTCCAGTCGAGTCTCCTGAAAAATCCAACTTTCCCGCCACCAGCATCGTACGCCCCTCCTAGAGCCTCTTTTTGAACTTCTTTTGGTAAATAACGCCAATTTTGTCCTGCTTTTAGCATGCGGTAAAATTTAAGCCTTTTTTCAGGAAAAACAGCATGTTCTTGATCCTCTTCTTTTAGATCACCAATAGCATCATTCAAAACTTTCCATTTTGGAAGGTTAAAGTGTCCAAATTCATCGTTTGTAGGAGTAAGATACGGTACCTTATCCCCGTCTCTAGAACAGAAAAACACAACACGTTCTCTTATTTGGGGAGCTCCATAATTAGCTGCATTGTATAGATTAAAGGTAACTGTGTAACCCCCTTTTTCCAATTTATCAATAATATAAACTAATGCTCCTCCCTTTTTATCCTCGGGAGTTTTTGGCGCAAATCCAAAATTTTTCGTTGTTTCCTCACTTTCAAATGGAGCAGATAGTATTCCACGAACATTCTCTATTACCGCATACTTTGGCCTCAATTCAAGAATTCTATCGATAAACGTTAAAAAAACATTTCCTCTTGCATCATCAAATCCTTTTCTTTGTCCGGCAGTAGAAAAAGCTTGGCATGGAGGCCCCCCAATAATTAAATCAATTTCTTGTTCCTCTGAAATTTTTGCAAATTTACGTATTTCGTCCGCGCTATACGCATTAATATCACCGATCAGTCCTATGCTAGGCTTATTCAATAATATTGTTTTTCTTGTATTAGGTTCTATTTCAGACGCAAGCAGAGGGTGAATTCCTGCCTTTTCTAAACCACAGTCCAAGCCAAGAGCCCCAGAGAAAAAACTTAACGCAACAATGGACGGAAGTTCATCAGATTTTCTAATTTGATCAGGCACATCCTTCACTATTTCAAACATCAATTTATTTTCTTTGAGAATAGATGAGTCGATAACCCATGTTTTACCTACTTGCTCTGCTGTAATTTTTCCTTTTCTTATGAGGCTTCTAACATACTGCGTTGAGCAATCAAGTATGTTAGCCATATCTTCAACTGATAGGTTATTTTTAATCATAAAGCAAAGTCATCCTAAGGGTCTATGTTATACTTTCCTGTACGAAAGTATAACATAGACCCTTAAAAATTCAAGTGTTAGAATTCGATTACCACAAATGAATCCTGATGTTTTAAGGTATACATGACCTTCGAGAGATAGAGAAAACAATTCATGATGCATAAAATTATTCTTCATTAGCAAGCACAATTATTGAATCTTTATTCTCTGAACAGTCTTTTACCCCGACTGATATGTCTAGATAGATTTTTACGGATTTTCTTTCGTTCTGTATTAATTTTTGAAATTCGTCTTGGTTAAAGTTTAATGGTAGAGCTAATCCAACGTTATATTCGTATAACCCTGTTTTAGGGTCAATTGTGAATTCGTTTGAGTTTAACTCACTAATTTGTAGAGGGGAGATATCAACTGTAACATCATTTATTTTTATGTATAAGGTTTTATCCCTGGTGATGATTCCTATGTATGATGGAACAAAAATAGAAATTTGCTCACTAATGAACTTATTGTGTGAAAGATATTCGTTATAATCACTGAAATTTGAACAAGAAAATATACTCATATCTCCAATCAAGGTGTTGTATTGCCCTTTTTTCAAAAAGTTTATAAATTCGGAATCTGTTTTGAAATCACTTGCCCGATTCTTTATTTTTGCACCGTAGTTTGTAAGTATCCTTCTGATAAAATCAATAAAACTAATAAAAGAAGTTTCTAAAAACACTATGTTATTTTCTTCTTCTAAATATTGTGTATAGCAAGAAACTTTTGCAACAATAATTTTTTTGTAGACTTTAATATCGTCATTATTAATATCGGAAATATGACTAAGTTTACTAAAATGACGATTAAATGCATCCTTTATAGTCGTTTTAATTTTATTGCCTACGACATCTTTGTTAAATTTTTGTTGAAAGTCATAGCTTTCATTGATTCGTTTTTGTTTGATTTCTTTTTGTAAATAAAGATCCAAAGGTGTGAATAGCTTTGTTATTGGAATAGTTGAGCCAAATATCGATGCTAAATTGGAAAAATGTTCTTTTCTATTACCGTATTCTTTTGGGGATAAATTAAATCTGTACTTATCAATATCTATTGTATGCAATAATTCGTGCTTATCAGATAAGCTATAGATATCAGAAATAAGTACAAGATAAAGAAAATAATCTCTGACTACATTTTCAATAATACACTCCTTAAAGCCAGAACCAGAAGGAGGGCATTCGTATGAATCAAGGATAATCTCTAATTCTTGTTCTAAATCTTTTGCTAGAACTTTTGGGGTTCTGGCGATAGTAAAATAAAGAATTTTAATATTTTTAACAATTTCAGGATTAGTCAGAGCATCTCTTAATTCTGTTTGCAAGGATGCACCTACTATACTTGAATCTTCACAAAAACCTAAATAGTATGCGTAGCAATGAATTAGTAGAATTTCTAGTATGTATGACCTAAATTGAATTTCTGAACAATCTTTTGCTCTATAATCTATTGTGTGGAGCCAATCTTTAAAAATAGCATCCACGACGATATCATGTTTATGAATCCGAATGAATCCTGCGCAAATGTTAAAGTTTAGAAGTGCTTGTGAATGTAGATAAGTTTTTAATGCGTTGTGTGACAATTTCTGAATAATACCAACGTCAAAATGATAAATTTGTAGTTTCCATAATTCAGAGTCAATTACATAATTGTTTTTGAGTAGATTGTCATGTAGCACCCCTAAAGATTTAGTTATTACGTATACTGCGGCACTTTCTGAAGTTTCATTCTGATTTTGTTGATTATTAGCAAAACATGCAGAAAGTACCAAAATATTCTTAAACATAACGGTACTAAGATATCTCTTAATTGTTTCTTCATCGACAGAATTTATTGCATACCACCAATCACGTTGTACTCTACTGAATAAAGTTATTGGTGAATTTAATTTGCTGATAATCTCTATATTATCGATAACTAAATTACAAATCATATTGTAACTATCGTATACAAATTTAATACCTCTTTTTCTAGAAGGCAGGCTTTCGCTACTCAGCATAAATAACGCAACGCTTTCTAAAAAAGAATTGACAGTTTTCGTGTCATAATCCTTTGTGATTATTTTATTTATTAAAACAGTAAATATCTGAAAATTGCTTTCAAATTCTTCCAATGATTCTTTTGGTATTGTTCTTTTCCAATCTTTAATGAATAGTTGGCCGTTTATACAATAATTATTGTCATTTTCGATACGGTTTAAAAAATTTCTTCTGCAGTTGTATTTTCCCCTCCAAAAATTCCGTATATCTGAAAAATAAAGGCTAAAATTACAAACGCAGCCGCAAAAAATATGCAAATCACAAAATTATATAATTCAAATATTTGCCCCAAGAAACTTAGAGATATAAACAAAAATTCAAGCAATAAGACTATCTTGAATTTAAAAATTGAAGGTTTAATATCAAGATAGTACTTACAAATGGGAATGCCTAAATATGATTTGGTGATAAAACCAGATAATAAGGCGATAATAGCAATAATCAGAGTTGATAAGCACGCTTGAACTTGAATCAAAGTGACTGAAATAGTTGGCAAATGTTTAGTCGTTTTTATAACGAAACCTTGACACACTAGATAATCGCATAACACCCCTATGAGCAACAACAAAATACTTGCTGCTAAATATATTTTCTCTTGATTTTTGTTCATTATGCGAATCCCACTTTTTATAAGCTTATAAAAATTGATACAGTTCGATTCATTATAGCATCAAGCAAATTATTGGTTTACAAGTTATTTTAAAGCCTGAAGCCTTATATCAACGATCTTTCTCCCAATAGATTCATCTGCATCCCAAATTAGGCTTAATTACGGTGATAGCCCATTGAAAATATTCCTCCATAGGAATACACTCGGATTTAAATATAACCTTTTCAAGGGGAGAAGACATGGAGTTTCTAACAACATCTGAGATTGCAGAAAAGTGGAATATTACAAGAAGACGAGTCTCCAAGCTATGCAGTGAAGGTCGAATCAAGGGAGCTGTGCTCAAGGGCAATACCTGGCTTATTCCGTCAGATGCCCAAAAGCCGGATGATCCGAGACGGATTAAGCCTGCACAGAATAAGTGATGAATTTTGTGCAGGCTGAGTCTAATCCTTTTTGTAAAACCCGCACTCATAACCATCTGCCCTAAGAACCAGTCCCGTAATCCACACAGGCGTTCTGCCCATTTGTTCACAGACAGCTTTAAGCGAAACATGCTCTGAGCATTCTATGATTAGTTCGTCATGAACGTGACCAACGATAAAGCAGTACTTCAGCGTCTGCATTGCGTGAGCTAGTATATCACGGCTGACAGCCTGAACGATGTTTTCTACAAATTTCGGTCCGTAGCTCTCGATTCGGCTCCATTTCTTGGTGGCATCAATCCCCATATAGGTGACACTCTCGCCACCGAACTGGTTCATGCCGATACGTGGCTGAACGTAGGCAAGCTTTCTGCCGGAAGGTAGGGTGATGAACAGCATGCCGTTCTTAACGGTAAATTC
>OIYF01000315.1_pt1 | contig 20456 bp, 16 predicted proteins | sample 1587971 | NCBI WGS metagenome assembly OIYF01 (sample SAMN03283248) | human gut metagenome | biome: human-associated habitat; material: feces | host: Homo sapiens | place: Peru | collected 2012 | reverse complement strand
CTACGGTCTTGCTTCTGCAATTGCTACTACAATCTTCATCCTCGTTGGTGCATTGTCTGTAGTTAACCTTAAACTTTCAAAGATGGCAGCTAAGGAGTAATTAAATGGCTATTGTTCAACCAAAATCCATTAAATATCGTATTGCCATTACCCATGTAATTATGTGGATGTTTATCCTTGCGATTATGTTTCCACTTTATATGGTAATCATGATTTCTTTCCGTGAAGGTAACTTCGCAACTCAGGTATCTGACTCACTTTGGGGGCTTTTCTTCCCTCCTCTTGATTCTCTTACCTTGGATCACTGGAAGCTTGCTTTCAACATTTCTTATGTTGATGAAGTATCAGGTAAGGTTGTAAACCCACCATTCCCTGTGCTTAAGTGGTTGTGGAACTCTATTTATATTTCTGCAGTCACTTCAGCTTTCATCGTGTTGTTGTCTACTACTAGTGCTTACGCATTTGCTCGTTTGAACTTCGCTGGTAAGAACTTCATTCTTAACTGCATGCTCATTTTCCAGATGTTCCCAGCTGTGCTTGCTCTCGTTGCTATCTATGCATTGTTTGACAACATTGGTCACTATATTCCATTCCTTGGTCTTGATACCCACGGCGGTTTGATCCTCTCTTACATGGGTGGTATCGCGCTTCACGTTTGGACCATTAAGGGATATTTTGAAACTATCGATGCTTCACTTGAAGAAGCTGCAGCAATCGACGGTGCTACTCCATGGCAGGCATTCAAGCTTGTATTGTTGCCACTTTCAGTGCCAATTTTGGCTGTAGTATTCATTCTTTCATTTATCGGTACCATCACTGAAGTTCCAGTAGCTAGTATCCTCCTCAACGATGTTGATAAGTATACTTTGGCAGTTGGTTCTCAACAGTACCTCGCTTCACAGAACAAATTGTGGGGTGACTTTGCAGCAGCAGCAGTAATGTCAGGCTTACCTATTACCATCGTGTTCCTCATGGCACAGCGCTGGCTCGTAGGCGGTTTGACTGCTGGTGGCGTAAAGGGTTAACAGAGCCTATATGGTGCGGGAGGGAAACTCCCGCATTGATAAAACAGAATTTTTGAATTTTATACGGAGCTATAAATGGCTAGAGTAGTATTAAGAAACGTTTTAAAGAACTATAAGAAAGGGGTATTAAAGGATACTCTTCGTAACATCAACCTCGACATCGAAGACGGCGAATTCATCGTATTCGTTGGTCCATCTGGGTGTGGTAAGTCAACTCTTCTTCGTATGGTTGCAGGCCTCGAAGACATCACTGAAGGTGAACTCCTCATTGATGACAAGTATATGAACGACGTTCCTCCTGTAGATCGTGGTGTTGGTATGGTGTTCCAGTCATACGCTCTTTATCCACACCTCAACGTTCGTAAGAACATGGAATTTGGTCTTAAGCTTAAAAAGGTAAATCAGGAAACTATCGATAAGCGTGTTAATGATGCAGCTGCTAAGCTTGGTCTTGATGCTCTTATGGATCGTAAGCCAAAGGCACTTTCTGGTGGTCAGCGTCAGCGTGTTGCTATTGGTCGTTCTATCGTTCAACAGCCACACGTATTCCTTTTCGACGAACCATTGTCAAACCTCGACGCTGCACTTCGTGTGAAGATGCGTATCGAAATTGCTAAGTTGCACAAGGAACTCAATTCAACCATCATTTACGTTACCCATGACCAGGTTGAAGCTATGACTCTTGCTGACAGAATCGTTGTATTAAGCCCACTTAAGGACAACGCTGAAAGCAACCTCGAACAGTTTGGTACACCACTTGATCTTTACCACAATCCAAAGAACAAGTTCGTTGCAGGTTTTATCGGTTCTCCAAAGATGAACTTCCTTAAGGGGCAGCTCATCGAAATCGGTGAAGGCAAGTGTAAGGTTAAGCTCAATACTGGTGATGTTATCACTGCTTGTGTTGACGCTAGCAAGGCTGCTGTTGGTGATAAGGTTGAACTCGGTATTCGTCCTGAACACTTGGTTCCAGTTGATCACAGCAATGCTACTAGCCGTCTTTCTGGTACCGTTCAGGTTGCTGAACACCTCGGTGCTGAAAGCTTTGTATACATGGACGTTGATGGCGAAGACTTCACTGTTAAAGCAACTGCTGAAATCCCTGTTGAAGCAGGTGATCAGCTTGAAGTTGGTATCCCAGCTGAAGCTTGCTACCTCTTCGATCAGAATGAACAGGCGTTCCCAAGAACTACCAAGTACATTCGTAACTAATTTATTTAGCTTGTAAAAGTAATAAAACGGCACTTCGGTGCCGTTTTTTTGGTCAAAGCCATATAAAACAAATATTTGATTTTGTGGGCTATGTATCAATATTAAAATTAAAAAAAATTTTTTGAGATGTTTTTTAAAAATTCTTGACGAGGTTCACAAATCTGATATAATGGCCCCAGTTCATTAGTCCTATTTAATGTTATTTTATTGATAACACCGGCGTCCCCCTTTTGGGACACCGGTTTTTTCTTTTATACAAAATGATGTAATACTTTTGCTTTTGCTATAAAATGCTACATCCTATTGTTTATTTCGGTGCCGGTTGGCTAATCTCTTTTTTTGGAACGATTTTATTATTATGTTAAAGAAAGATTTCTTTTTTGATTTACCGGAAGAACTTATTGCCAAATATCCGAGCCCGGAGCGCACCCATAGCCGTCTTTTGTGTTTAGATGGAAAGAGCGGAGCCCTGAGCGAAGGTCATTTCTATGATGTGCTTGAGTTGGTTAAACCTGGCGATTTGTTGGTGTTTAACAATACTCGTGTTATTCCTGCGCGTTTATTTGGTCATAAGGAAACTGGTGGCCACTTCGAATTATTGATTGAACGTGTTTTAGGCGAACATAACGCCTTAGTGCATTTAAAGTCTTCTAAATCTCCAAAGGAAGGGGCCCGCCTTATTTTCGATAAAGGTTATGAAGCCGTAATGGAAAGACGAGAAGGACAACTTTTTGAATTATGTTTCCAGGGGGAGAAATCGATTTTCGATATTCTATCGGAAATAGGCCATATTCCATTACCACCATATATTGATCGTAGTGACGAACTAAGCGACAAAGAACGCTATCAAACAGTTTATTCACTTATTCCTGGTGCTGTGGCTGCACCTACAGCCGGACTTCACTTCGATAACGATTTAATTGAGAAACTCAAAGCTAAAGGGGTAACCACAGCATTTGTTACCCTTCACGTTGGGGCAGGGACTTTTCAGCCGGTAAGAGAAGATGATGTGGTTAATCACCACATGCATTCAGAATATGCGGTGGTTCCAAACGAGGTAGTCGAAGCAGTGCTTAAGACTAAAGCAGCAGGTGGTCGCGTGATTGCGGTCGGTACCACTTCTGTTAGATCTCTTGAAAGCGCGGCTCAAGCTGCACTTAAGAAGGGGTGTGCGGATGTGATCGCTCCTTTTGCTGAAGATACTTCAATCTTTATTTACCCAGGTTATAAATACCGGGTAATCGACGCTTTGATTACTAATTTCCATTTACCTGAATCAACCCTTATTATGTTAGTAAGTGCATTTGCAGGTTATAAGCATGTGATGGCAGCCTACAAGTATGCTGTGGAAAATAAGTTTAGATTCTTTAGTTATGGTGATGCTATGTTTATCACCAAAAACGACCAGGCAGAAAGCGAAGCTGAAGTTGATGCTATCTGTGCAGCTAAAGCAGAATAATTTACCTCCCACCTTGATTTAAGGAGACCATTTTGGAATTCAAAGTTCATGCAGTTTGTGGCAAATCCCGTTTAGGTGAGCTCAAGTTCGAACGCGGTACGGTGAGAACTCCAGCATTTATGCCTGTTGGTACTTACGGTACGGTTAAGGGACTTTCTCCGGAAGAAGTTCGCGATATTGGGGCGGATATTATTTTAGGGAATACTTTCCATTTGTGGCTTCGCCCTGGTTGTGATGTAATGCGCAAGCATGGGGACTTACATGATTTTATGCAATGGAAGCGCCCAATCCTTACCGATTCAGGTGGGTTCCAGGTGTTTAGCTTAGGGGCTTTGCGTAAAATCAAGGAAGAAGGGGTTTATTTCCGTAATCCAATCAATGGTGACAAGATCTTCTTATCTCCAGAAGTATCTATGCAAGTTCAGCATGCCTTAGGCTCTGATATTGTCATGAGCTTTGACGAATGTACTCCGTTCCCAGCTACGCACGAAGTTGCTGAAAAATCTATGCGCTTGAGTATGCGTTGGGCCAAACGTTCACGTGAAGAATTTGATCGCTTAGAAAATAAGAATGCACTTTTTGGGATTATCCAAGGGAGTGTATATGAGGATTTACGTGATGAATCTTTAAAGGAACTTTTGAGTATCGGTTTTGATGGCTATGCTATCGGTGGCTTGGCTGTTGGTGAAGGTAAAGACGATATGCATCGCGTGTTAGACCACGTGGTCTCAAAAATGCCTGATGACAAGCCTCGTTACTTAATGGGGGTCGGTAAACCTCAAGACATCCTTGATGGAGTGCTTCGTGGGGTTGATATGTTTGACTGCGTTATGCCAACTCGTAATGCACGTAATGCTCATATCTTTACTTCTGAAGGGGTGTTGAAGTTACGTAATGCTAAGTATCGTGATGATACTAGACCGCTTGATCCAAAGTGTGATTGTTATACTTGTAGACATTACAGCAGAAGTTACCTCCATCACCTTGATAAGTGTGGGGAAATGCTTGGGGCTCGACTTAATACCATCCACAATTTGCGTTTCTATCAGCGTTTAATGCAGGATATTAGAGATCATATTGCAGCGGGTACTTTAGAACAATTTGCCGCAGAATTTTTTAAGATCTACCCATTAAAGTAATTAGTAAAAACACCAAATACTCTATCTTTATAAGGCTTGTCTTTTACTTGGTTAAAAGACAGGCCTTCTTGTTTTTAGGTTAAAATCTTTAATGGTTGAACCCCAGGAGCTTTAGGGTTGCGGATTTCCGGGGAGGCTCCGGTTAAAAGGATAAATAAATCAAGTGTGCCTAGGCGCTTTTTTGCTATAATAAACCGTTAAAATACTGTGGCTAACCTTAAAGCACTTAATAAAATGCCGAGACTTGACCTAATTTTTTTTTAGGACTCTAAACTCACGCTTTAATTAAGCCAAACATAGTTACTTACCTTAAAGTATTGAATGTATTAAATAGTGTTATTCATCAAACTAAAATCACAATAGGATTACTGTTATGAATTTATTCCCAACAGCTTTTGCTGAAGAAACTGCAGCTCAGGTTCCAGAACAGGGCGGCATGTTGTCTACTGTAATTATTTTTGCAGTTGTAATGTTTTTTTTCTATTTCTTCATGGTGCGCCCACAGGGTAAAAAGAGAAAAGAAGCTGAAGCTTTGCTTAAGCAATTAGGCGTAGGTGATGAAGTTCAGACTAACGGCGGGATTGTTGGTCGTATTGTTAAAGTTTCTGATGACGGTAAGTATTTTGTTATTGCTATTAACGAAACTACTAATGTAACCATCACTCGTGATTATGTGGTTGCTCCACTTCCAAAGGGGACTTTAGAAGCAGTTCAGGCCTCTGCTCCTAAATCTAGCAAGTAAGTTTAATCACAGGTCTAGCAGTAATGTTAGATCTGTGGGCTGTTTTTAGTCCTGAATGTAGATTATGCTTAAAACTAAGTTTTACGTTTGGTGACGACACAATAGTAGAAAAAAAGAATGAGCATAAAGAGAAGGTTTTCTTTATGTGGTATATACAAAAGAACAACAGAGTATCGTTGTTTTTGAGGAGCATATTTTGTTAAACAAATATCCATGGTGGAAGAACCTGATGATAACGGTTGCTATCATTCTAGGTGCAATCTACGCGCTCCCTAATCTGTATGGTGAAGACCTTGCAATTCAGATTAGTGGCGCTCGTGGGATTGCCTTAGAACAGGCCGATATCGAAAAAATTCAGGGGATTCTTAAAACTGAATGTTCAGATTGTACGGTAGAAAGTGGTAATGGACAGGCGCTTATTCGTTTTAAAGATAATGAAATGCGTCTTAAAACCAAAGATACCTTAGTCAAGGCTTTAGGTGATAACTATATTGTAGCTTTAAACTTAGCAGCTGCAACTCCGGCTTGGCTCAGATCTATTGGCGGGCGTCCACTTAAGCTTGGTCTTGACCTTCGTGGTGGTCTTCACTTCTTGATGGAAGTGGATATGGAAGAAGCGATGAAAAAGATCGTGGGTCAAAATATCCAAGATATCAGAACTGAACTACGCCAAAACAAGATCCGTTTAGCTAACATTCGTGGGGAAAATGAAACTATTGAAGTTTTCTTCCGTGATGAAGCAACTATGGAACAGGCGCAAAAGATCTTAAGTGATAAGTACAACGATATGGTTGTGACTTCCGGTAACGGCAAGGGCAATTCTTATGTTGTAACTTTAGTAATGAAGCCTGAAAAACTTCGTAACATTAAGACTTCTGCTGTTGAACAAAACATCAATATCATTCGTAACCGTGTGAATGAACTTGGGGTAGCTGAACCACTCGTACAAAGACAAGGTGCGGATCGTATTGTAGTTGAACTTCCAGGGATTGAAGATTCTGCGCGCGCTAAGGAAATTTTAGGGGCTACTGCAACTCTTGAATTCCGTCTTGTTGATGCAACGAGTGATATTTCAAGTGCTGCTAATGGTGCAATTGCTAGCGGTGATGAAATCATCAATGACCGTGAAGGGCGTCCTGTAGTAGTTAGCAAGCGCGTGATCTTAACAGGTGACCATATTATCAATGCTAAGAACGGTATGGATGAAAACAGTCGTCCAGAAGTAAGCATTGATCTTGATTCTGTGGGCGGCGAAATTATGTCTAAGTTCACTAAGGATCATATTGGTTCACCAATGGCTACTAACTTTATTGAATATAAGGTCGTGGAAGATCCAAATGCTGCTCCAGGGAGCAAGCCTAAATTCCGTAAAGTTGAACAGATTATCAACGTAGCGACTATTCAGTCACGTCTTGGTAATAAATTCCGTATCACTGGTCTTGATAGCCCAACTGAAGCGCATAATTTAGCCCTTCTTTTGCGTGCTGGTGCTTTGATTGCTCCGATTCAGATCGTGGAAGAACGTAACATTGGTCCAAGCCTTGGTCAACAGAACATTACCAACGGTATCAATGCTATGTTATACGGCTTGATTGCTCTTTCAATCTTTATGATTATCTACTACCGTGCTTTTGGTTTAATAGCTAACCTCGCTCTTATCTTTAACTTTGTTATCTTGGTAGGTTTAATGTCTCTCATTCCTGGTGCAACAATGACTTTACCAGGGATTGCCGGTATCGTGCTTACTATAGGTATGGCGGTTGACGCGAATGTGTTGATTTATGAACGTATCAGAGAAGAAATTCGTAATGGTCGTGGCGTACAACAAGCTATCGATATGGGGTATAGCCGTGCATGGGTAACAATTTTTGACTCTAACGTAACCTCATTCTTAGTAGCTGCAGTCTTGTTTATTGTTGGTACCGGTGCGGTGAAGGGCTTTGCTTTAGTTCTTATGGTTGGTCTTGCAAGCTCAATGTTCACCTCTGTTACCGCTTGTCGTGCAGTTGTTAATGCCTTCTGCGGTGGTCGTAAGATCAAGAACCTATGGATTTAGTGGAGGATCAACATGTTTCAAATCATTAAACGCGGGGTTGTAATCCCGTTCATGAAGATTGCAACCATTGTTGAAGTTATTTGCCTCGCTTTGGTTATCGGTTCTATCTATCTTCTCTGCACCAAGGGTCTTACCTGGGGGTTAGACTTTACTGGTGGGGCAGTGGTAGAAATTTCTTATCCCCAAGAAGTTGATCTTAATAAAGTTCGTGGTGCATTAGCTAACGAAGGTATTGGTTCAGCGGTTGTACAACACTTTGGGACTGTACGCGATGTTTCTATTCGTTTCCAGCCAAAGGGTGATGATAATCAGGCTTCAGTAACTCAAAAGGTTAGCAAGGCTGCGCTTTCTGTTGATAGCAAAGCTCGGGTCGTACGTTCTGAATTCGTAGGGCCTGCTGTAGGTGAAGAACTTGTTACTTCTGGAGCTATCGCGATTGTAGTATCTTTGCTTATTATCTTGATCTACATCTTAGGCCGTTTTGAATGGCGTATGGCTCTCGGGGCTGTAATTTCCCTTGTGTATGACGTCTTTGTGGTGTTAGGGTTCTTCTCTTATTTTGGCGTTGAATATGACTTAACTGTACTTGCTGCGGTACTTACAGTATTAGGTTACTCTCTTAACGATAAGATCGTGGTGTTTGACCGTATCCGTGAAAACGCTCGTCGTCTCCATAAGATGAACATGGTTGATTTGTTTAACCTTTCATTAACTGAAACTTTATCTAGAACAATCATTACTTCAGGTACTACTTTAATTACCGTATTCTCATTGTTAATTTTCGGTGGGGAAATGATCTATGGCTTCTCCTTAGCCTTAGCGATCGGTATTATTTTCGGTACTATTTCATCTATTTACGTAGCGTCTACTTGGCCGTTACTCCTCCATATTTCTCGTGAAAATCTTCTTCCTATGGAAATTAAGAAGGATGATGCTGATCTTGAAGATGAAGGTAGTTACGGACGTAAGGCTTAAGGTTGCAAACCTTAATCGGTCCTTTAAGGGATCTTAGCTAGTTTTTTTAGGGAACTCGGGTAGAGTTCCCTTTTTGTTTTTAAGTGGTTATGACTTATTTTTTGCGGGTGGGGGGATTTTTAAAAAGTTGAAAAATTTAAAGGAACTAGCTTTTACTTCTAGGTGCAAATAGTGTTTATTTTGTGGATGATGATTTATCAAAAATCTCCAAGAAGACTCCTTCCTCTTTAGGTGGGAGATGAATTGTTTTTTTTGCTCTTACCTCTTTTGAGCTTAAATATATGATATAATTAAGTATGAAAAAAGGAGTTGAAGCTCCATGTATCTTACAGTTAAACAACAACTTAAACATCTTTCTAAAGAAGAATATCTTTCTCTTAGAGAACTTTTCCATACTGCTAAGAATCTATATAATCAAGCTGTATATAATGTTAGACAATACTACTTTCGAGAGAATAAATATCTTAATTATCAAAAGAATAATTCTCTTTTAAAAAGTAGTGAGAACTATAAAACTCTTAATTCTAATATGGCACAACAGATTCTTAAAAAAAATTGATGGTTCTTTTAAGTCTTTTTTTGGACTTCTTAAGAAGAAAAATAAGGGAATGTATAACGCTAAAGTTAAACTTCCTAATTATCTTCCTAAGAATAGTTTTAGTACTCTTATTATTGGTTTTGTTAGACTTAATGAAGATACATTTGTAATTCCATATTCTAATTCTTTTAAAAAGAATCATAAAAAGATTTCAATTAAGATTCCACCTATTTTACTTGATAAAAAGATTAAAGAGATTAGGATTATTCCTAAATTTAACGCTAGGTTCTTTGAAGTTCAATATACTTATGAAGTAGAAGAAGAACAAAGAAATTTAGACAAAAACCATGCACTAGCTATTGATTTTGGAATTAATAATCTTGCAACTTGTGTTACAAGCAAATGCAAGTCTTTCATCATAGATGGTAAAAAACTAAAATCTATTAATCAATGGTTTAATAAAGAAAATGCTCGTTTTCAAAGTATTAAAAGCAAGCAAAAATATGGTAAAAAACCAACTTTAAGGCAAAAATATCTATATAGTTCTCGCAATAATAAAGTAAATGACTATATGTCTAAAACAGCAAGAAAGATAATAAACTACTGCTTAGAAAATAATATAGGTACTTTAATATGCGGATACAATAAAACTTTCCAAAAAAACACTAATATTGGAAAAGCGAATAATCAAACTTTTGTTAATATTCCTTTTGGAAAGTTAAGAGAAAAACTTGAATACTTATGTAAGTTATACAGCTTAAGATTTGTAGAGCAAGAAGAAAGCTATACATCAAAGTCAAGTTTTTTTGATATGGATATTTTGCCAAAATTTGAAAGTGATAAACCTCAAACTTACTCTTTTTCAGGAAGGAGAATAAAGAGAGGACTATATCAAACTTCAAAAGGTTATATATTTAATGCAGATGTAAATGGAGCATTAAATATACTAAGAAAAAGTAATGTAGTGGACTTAGAAGTCCTATACAGTAGAGGTGAAGTGGACACACCTGTAAGAATAAGGATAGCATAGCTATCAAACTTCTTTAGAATTACTCTAATGAGTAATTACGAAGCTCCCACCTCTTTAGGTGGTGAGTAGTTCACAATCTAGCAAGATATTGCTCTTATTAAGGACGGTTATTATGTGGCCTAAATTTATAAAAATCATGATGTTAGTGCTTTTAGGAGGGACTCTTGTTAGCTGCGCATCGACTTCGGCAAGAAACAATGATGACCAAAAAATTCCACGTGAATATGTGGTTTTGATGGAACCGTATACTCCAACTGAAGAACTCCAAAATCAAGAAATTGCGGCTTCGCAAATGCTATACGACAGCAAGTTAACCCAGGTGGAAAAATCTGATTTATTTGTGCAACGAGCTGAAATAGAGCAACGTTTAGGGCTACGTTTTTTGGCTATGCTAAATTTAATGGCTGCAATTAGAACTAATTCGGAAAATGCTTTAGCTTATTTGCAAATGGCCGGTCTTTTAGCTGACGAGGGACGTTTTTTAGAAGCGTATGATGCGTACGACGCGGCAATAGAATTATCTCCAAAGCATGATAACGTCTATCTATATCGTAGCATTGCCCTTTATTACGGTCAAAGGGTAAAAATGGCTTATGAAGATCTAAAGAATTTTTACATGAATGCGCGCCGTGATCCTTATGCTATTTTATGGCTTTATATCTTAGAACATGAATTACAAGGGGCTCAGGAAGCGCAAGCTAATTTACAAGAACGCTATAGATTTATTACCCATGATAACAATTCTACTTTTACGAGAGTGATTAGGGTAATTTTGGGTTTAGAAACAGAAAAGAATCTGTGGCTTGAAGTAAGTATGGCGGCTCATGATTTACCAGCAGTGGAAAGTTTATGTGAACTCTACTTCTTCCTTGGTAAATACCATCAACTTTTAGGGCATAAAGAAATGGCTCAAGATTACTTTATGCTTAGTATGCAGACTAATGTGGTTTACTTTGTGGAATATGCTTGTGCCAAACAGGAATTAAGAGCCGCTAAATTTATTCCCGAAAAAGTTCAAACTAGTGACCCTAATAGTGCTTCTATGTAATTGAGTCTAAAGGTTAATTGCCTTAGAGCAAAAATTTTAATGAAATGGTCGGTATGCTTTTATGGTCATGGCCGGCCTTTTTTTGTGAGTAGATTTAAAAATGCAAAACCATAATCTTTCTTCCAACTTTTTAGATAACATTCAGATTGTTCTTGTAGAACCAAGCCATCTTGGCAATGTGGGGTCGGCCGCTCGCGCCATGAAGACCATGGGGCTTACCCATTTAGCGGTGGTGACAGACAAGGATATTATTACCCCAGAATCAATGGCTTTAGCTAAAGGGGCTCAAGATGTGTTACAAGCCGCTATATGTTATCCGTCTTTAAATGAGGCGTTAGCTGATAGTGCGATCGTAGCTGGTACTTCAGCTCGTAATCGTTCAGTTGAATTACCCTTATATCAACCCAAAGAAGCGGTTGAACATTTAGCTCCCCATATTATTAAGGGGTGTAAATGTTCAGTTGTATTTGGGCGTGAACGTACAGGGTTAACGAACGAAGAATTATTAAAGTGCGATTTACATATTAACATCGATGCTAATCCTGAATATTCATCTCTTAATCTTGCTATGAGCGTTCAAGTGCTTTCATACGAATTACGCCAACATTTGATTACTAATATGCAGGATGAAAATTTTGCTACAAGCGTTAAGCAACTAATGCAAGATCGGGAAAATTTTGCGCCTAAGCCAAAACATGAAGACTTAGAATCATATTATGCATTTTTGGAACAAAATCTCATTGCTTGTGGTTTTCTTAAAGGGGAACACAATGAAAATGTTTTGGCGCAGTTACGAAAAATTTATGCCAAAGCCGATTTAACTGCTCATGAACTGCAAATTCTCTATGGTACAACCGCCTCTATGATTAGGCATGCGGTCAAAATTAAAGCTTAAATTTTTAAAATTTTGCAGTGAGTTAAACTAAATTTACAAAACTTCGCTTTATACCCAATTTTTTTAAGTTGGGTATTTTTTAATGTAATGCGTGAAAACATTTTTATAAATATTAAAAAAGCATGATCCGTTATACAAATGTTAATAAAATGTTGTGTTATTTATAAATTTTCTGTTATATAATAAAAAACTATACAAATTTGTGGCATAAATCTAAACAAATGTCGCAAAAACGTATCTGTTTTTTGATTTGTTTGATCTTTCTGAAGTTGAGTTTTGTATGACCAAAATGAATTTGAAAATCAACGCGCTCAATGTTGCTATTGGCTTAGCGCTATGTGCACCATTTGTAGTTGTAAATACTGCTGATGCTACTATTGCTGCATCCCATGTGTATCATAACCACATGCCAAACTTTTGGCCTTATTATGATACCTCTTCTTATAAGGGTACTGCTGTAGGTGCCCCAATTCGTTATACATACGATGGTCAAGTATTTAATCTTAAGCTTAATCCGCCAGCTAACTACACTTATTTCTTAGCCAGCGGCAAGCCAATGCCACATGATGACTTAGAAACTTACTATAGTCACCATGCTAAGCAGGCTGCTTACAGTTCTTGGCCGGCTGCTACCGCTAGAGCTAACAACAGTAGACATCCACTTAGCCAGACCCAAGTAACTATGTCTGCGGCTGTTGTTAATAATGTGCAGAGTTTTGCGGAATTAGGGCTTTTAAACTTCGGTTTAGGTTGGGCCAATGATTGGAAGAGCACTGTAGGCACTGTTAAAACCACCAACGGTTTTAATGCCCTTGAACCAATTCACTTTACCGGTCACCATTCTATGGGTCCGCTCGTTGGTCCACAGTACTTCTTAAAGGATCTTATTTACCAGAACGTAACCTTACAGCAGGATTACTTCTTAGGCGATAAGTTCAAGTCATCAAAGGGCTTTTTCCCTACAGAACTCGGGTTCTCAGAACGCTTGATTCCAACTTTAAAAAAGCTTGGCGTTGAATGGTCTGTAATGGGTAACAACCATTTCTCTCGTGCCTTACGCGATTATCCTTTTAGTGTTTCCGACCCTGCGTTCGATACTGTAATTTCACCGCCAAACCGCGCTGATTTACAAAACACTTCAGAAGTAGGTGATTGGGTGACCATTAACATGGCGCACGAAAAGCAGAACGTAGTTAATAAGTTCCCATTTGCCGCGATTCCTCACTGGGTGCAGTACGTAAATCCAGAAACAGGTGAGGTTTCTAAGCTTGCTGGTATTCCGGTTGACCAGAACGGCTCATGGCTTGAAGGTTGGGAAGGGGCTGCTACTCCTGCGACAAGCAAACTCTTTGATTTTGAAGAATTTGCAGGTGACCGCACCATGTACTTCGTTATTGCACACGATGGGGACAACTCACAAGGGCGCGCCGGTTCACTTGATACTTGGATGAATTCAGGTAACGAATACGCAACTGAAGGCGTAGTTGGGATGGGGATTCAAGAATACCTCAAGGCTCATCCAATTCCAGCTGATGATATTCAACACGTGCAAGACGGTTCATGGATCGATACTCGTGACTCTTCTTCTGACCCAACTTGGTACCACTGGCATATTCCAATGGGCGTTTGGAAAGGTCAGTTCGCTGATTTTAATGAAGCAATGGGAACTGAGTTCGAAAATCCAACCAACTTTGAAGGTATTCCATTTGGTCACGCTGTGTCAATGGAATACGGTTACCATTACCTAGAACGTAACTTTGCCTTATTACAGGCGGCTATCAACTACGCTGAAACTGCTGAACAGATTTGGCTTGATGCGCACCCTAACTATTGGTCACCAAAGACTGAAGCTGAAAGGCAAGTTACCTATGAAGGCAACCAGCTTAATCCATACATGATGTCTTACCCAGTTAAGGGTGACGAAGCTAATGATTACAAGGGCGGGGCAAACCCAGCTGAACTTGGTTGGTACTTCCTTATTTCTTCTATCGATTCAGGGTTTGGTTACTACGACGAAAACACTGACGATAACGTCAAGCCAACTCTTGGCTTTAATCAGTCATTATTCTTTACTCAGCCATATGTTGAGAAGAACTTAGCTAAGGATAAGACCGGTCCATCTATGTGGTGGGTACAGCGTTATCCATATAACCCTGGTTCGGCTAATGCTTCTAAGGCTGAAGGTTGGACTGTAGCTCACGCTGATAACGAATTTGCTATCTACACCTATGCTTATGACGTAAGTGGGATCAAAGACGTTAAGGTTATGGTTCGTCCGCACAAGGATAAGCGCATGAGCGCGACCGATATTGCGCCACGCGTATACGATCCAAAGAAATTTGCCGGTCAGCCTAACGTAGACGTAGATCAGGTTGGTGAATGGAAGGCTTATGCGACTAAGAAGCGTGACCTTACCCCTAATATCGATGGCGTTGATTGGCAGACCTTTGACGCAGCTAAACTCCAAAAGGTAGTTAAAGCCCAAAAGATTGGTGATACCTATTACGCTTATATCTCTGATTATCGTGACCAGCTCGTAGACTACTACATGGAAGCTACCGATAACTTAGGTAACGTTACTAAGAGTGAAATTCAGTCTGTTTATGTTGGCGCTGGTCGTTATAACAAAACTGCTGATGGTTACGTAGAAGACGTGAACGGTGAAATCGAAGGGACTCACATGTTCTTTTCTGATAAGCCTATAGTGCGTCATGATGCGGTAACTATTTACGTTAAGCCTGCTGATAGCTCTGTGGGTTCAGTGTTTGCTGACTACAAGGATAATGGTAGAGATACTTGGAATTCTGTAGCTCTGAAGAAGATTACTAACACTGACTACTTCAAGACCACTGTGCAGTATGTAAGTGAAGCTGGTTGCGCCGATATTAAGGTGCGTAATGATGGTGCTACTACATCTTACCCTTCAAATGAAGGTAAGTGCTTAGCTAAGGGCGCTTACACTATTGATGAAGGTGGTAACTTCGTGGAAGGCGCTCCTGATATCTATCAGACTGCAACTGTATACTTTAAGCCGGCAACTACTTTAGCTAGGGCTTGTATGCATTATCGTGGTACTCCTGATGAAACTGGCAAGGGTTGGACTGCGGCTCCTGGTACTCCGATGACCTCGGCTGAAGAAGGCTGGTTTAAACTTGACCTTCAGTTAGATTCAGACAAGAAGGGTATGGAATTCCTCTTCAACGATTGCGGTGGCCAGTGGTTTAAGGCCTCAAATGGTGGTAACTTCTTAACTAATACTATTGCTGATTACTCAGTCGATGGTACAAAAATGACTGAAGGTAGCCCATTTGGTTCTGAAAACAAGGCGCCAAAAGCTGTTGTTTCTCCAGCTCAGCCTACTATCAAGAAGGGCGATAGCGTAACTCTTGATGCTTCTGGCTCAACCGATAGTGATGGCAAGATTGTGAAGTACTCCTGGAGTAACGGTGAATCAACTGCAAAGATCACTGTTAGCCCAACTGAAACTACTACTTATAGTGTAGTGGTAACAGATGACAAGGGTGCTACTAACTCTCGCAGTGTGATTGTAACCGTTGAAAACGCTGAAATTGTAACTAACAAGGCTCCGGTTGCTAAGGTTTTAGCTTCTACTTCTACTATCACTAAGGGTGAAAGTGTAGTTTTAGATGGTTCTGCTTCAACTGATGAAGATGGCAAGATTGCTTCTTACTCATGGAAGGATGCAACTGGTAAGGTTATTTCAACTGAAGCTAAGGTTAGTGTAGCTCCTAAAGCGACCACCACCTATACTTTGACTGTAACTGATGATAAGAACGCAACAAGTTCTGCTTCTGTTGCTATCACTGTAAGTGAAGTTGAGCTTCCAACTGTGACTATATCTACCTCTGTAAATGCTCAAGCATTAGCGGTTAATTTTACAACAGAGCTTTCAGCTGAACTCGCAAATGCTACTTATAAGTGGGATTTTGGTGATGGTCAGACTGGTGAAGGGGCTAGTGTAACTCATGCTTACGCTAAGGCTGGATCTTACACTGTTAAGGTTACTGTAACTGATGGTAAGGTAACTATTGATAATACTCGTACCGTTACTTTAACTGGTCCGGTTCTCGCTGTTAAGGCTAAGGTTGCAGCAAGCAAGACTAGCATTAACGCTGGTGAATCAGTAGTACTTGATGCGTCTGCTTCTGAAAACGTAGGTAGCTACCTCTGGGATACCGGTGATAAGACTGCAAAGATCACTGTAACTCCAACAGCTACTAAGAACTACTGTGTAACAGTAACTGGTGTTAATAAAGATACCGATACTGCGTGCGTTAAGGTTGATGTTCAGTCAGTTGACGTAAACCATGCACCAAAGGCAGTTATCAATAGCGATAAGGTTGGCAACAAGATCAATGTTGGTGAAAGAATTACTTTAAATGCATCAGCTTCAACTGATGAAGACGGTGATGAACTTTCATATGCTTGGAATGATGGTAGTGTAACTTCAGCTATTACTGTAAATCCAGAGGCTGATACTGTTTACACTGTAACTGTAACCGATACTAAGGGCGCGTCAGATGTTGCTTCAATTAAGGTTACTGTTGTTAAGCCTGAAATTGATAACCCACCTGTTGTAGTATTATCACCTAAGGAACAGACTTTACTTCTTGGTAGAAGCGTTGAGTTGTCTTCCGTTGGTTCTTATGATGACAAGGGGATCAAAGCTTACCATTGGTACCTCAATGGGACTGAACTTTCAGAAGAAAATGGCAGAGCTTATACCTTTAAGCCTGAAGCCGTTGGTACTTATGAAATTGGTTTAACCATTGAAGATACTGTAGGTCAGTTAGCTTCTGCTAAATCTACTATTACCGTGAATAAGGATCCTCAACAAACCCCTTATGACCTTACAGCAAAACTTGACTTTAACGCTCCGGCTGTAGTTTACTACGGTACTGAAGTTACCTTTGATGCTTCAGCTTCTAAGTCAAGCGACGGTATTGATACTTATGTTTGGTTTGTAAACAATAACAAACAACCTTCAACAACCGCTACCATGAAGTTCAAGTTTGAAGCGCTTGGTAACAACGTTGTAACTCTTAAGGTTATTGATAAGTCTGGGCATGAAGATACCATGGTGGTTGAAGTACCTGTGGCGGTAGATCCGGCAGAAGGTTATTTAACTGAGAACGATGATGTACCTGTGTATCCAAAACCAGAGTTTAGTTTTGCGTCTACTGACGAAAATGGTGAAACATCTTCTGTAAATGCATCTAATGCTCTTGATGGTCAAGAACTTAAGGTTCAGATCAAGAGACCAATAGAAATCTCTTTAGGAAATTACAAAAATACTGTTCGTTACTATGTATACAAGAAATTAACTAATCTTGTAGCTAGTGGTTCTGCGAGCGATCGTAAGTTGTGCTACTTTGATAAGAGATACCATAATCCTGAATGTGGCATTGACGCTACTGAAGGGGATGAGTTCCTTGAAGCATCCGCAAGTGCAGTCCAGTCATTTATCCTAGACGAAGCTGGCGATTATGAAATTCAAGTAATGGGTATTGATGATGTTTCTAATGTTGTTTCATTAAGCAAGGTTAAGGTTGCAGTTACAGCTGACGCTCCTTCTAATGCGGGTGGTAACAACGGTGGTGGCTCCTCTGGTGGTTCATCAGGTGGTGCTTTCGATCCACTCTCATTACTCATGCTTGGTGGTCTTGCAGCCTTACTTAGAAGAAGAAAGGTTCAAAAGTAAACCAAAGTACAATTAAGTCATAAACTTTAGTTAAAGGCTCATCGGCAAAGATGAGCCTTTTCTTTTGGGAGAAGTGAAACAATTCAGCTTGCTCAAGGAGGATTCTTTAATTCCTTGTAATTTAGTATGATATAATTGATTTGACTCGATTTTTTAGGTATAGTATTATTGTATTTGAATAAATGCTCAAATGCTAAATAACCAGCAGGTGAGCAAAGATGTGTGCATATCTTGTTGAAGTTTTTGTTTTCAAGGTAAGTTAAAACCTAAAGGTCTGTGTTGATGGATAACGAATGTCCAAAAATTAGTGAAACCCAAACGGCAGATTTGGTTGTGCTAGATTCCGTGACGGAGGCGGGAGCCTTGGCGGATTTTTTTAAGGCGGTGGGCGATCAAACGCGCATTAGAATTCTTTTTTTGTTGTTGGCGGGAACAGAAAAATGCGTATGTGATATTGCTCGGGCGCTCGAAATGACTGTTTCTGCAGTGTCGCATCAATTAGCAATTTTAAAAAGATGTAAGCTCGTGGTAGGGCGTCGCGATGGGATGCATATATTGTATCGGTTAAGCGATGATCATGTGTCGGTGGTGCTTAAGGTTGCTGTTGAGCACATTAGAGAAAAGGAATAGGGTTATGCAGTACTTTTTTACAGTTACCGGACTTGATTGCCCGATGTGTGCGATGACTTTAGAAAAAAAGATCAAAGCAGATATAGAAGCCGTGGAATACGTTAAGGTTAGTCACAGACAGCGCTTAATTGAGCTTGAGCTAATAACCCCGATGGTAACCGATGAGTTGTTAAAACTAATTGAAGCTTGTGCAAAAGTCTGTGATGGGCATGTGGTGATAACGGTGGCAAAGTAACCTTGGGCCTTCGGATTTAATCGGTTTAAAAAATTAAGTTTGGCAGACAGTGTGTTTGCCCTTAGGTTTGCAGAATTTTTAGATATTGTTAATACATGGAAACTGACATGGATACAACAAAAGAAAATTTGGATCATTTAGACGAGTGTTTTACTCTCCATAACGCCAAAGCTGATTGCTTAGAAAAATTAAAGGCAGCAGGGGTCAGAATGTCTAAACAAAGACTGTTGATTGTGGATAATCTTTTCACTGGTCGCTTTAGCTGTACAAAGGAATTGTACTATGAAGTGTTAGCCGCAAACCCTGGAATTGGCATTTCAACAGTCTACCGCTTTTTGAAAGTATTGATGAGTTTAGGCGTGTTATCAAACAACAAAAAACTCGACGTCTCTTGTAATGAATGCATGTTTCGCTTAGGTTCGGTGCGAGACGCAGGGGGGCGTGTGGTGGTGCCTGATGGGATGGATTTGCAAGAACTGTTACGTCTAGGCTTAGTGGTCAAAGGGGTGATAAAGTCAGACGAAAAAATTGCCGTGACCATGGTAGATGATTCTGTGCATATCGAAGTTAAACGTAAAAGCTAAACTTGGTCCTTTGAGATTTAGTTGGTCTAATTTAGAGGCGAGTTTGCTTGTTTTAGGTTCTATTTTGCATTTAAGTTAGGTTCTGTAAACTTGGGATAAAGCTTGGGCTTGAATTTTGGATCTTTATGAGCTCCTTATTATTAAAAACACCTCCTTTGGGGTTATATATTCATTTACCTTGGTGTGTGCGTAAATGTCCTTATTGTGATTTTAACTCTCAAGCGCGCCCCACAGATCCTAAAGCTTTTACAGCTTATGTTGAGGCCTTAATTAAGGAGCTTGATTTAACGTGCGAGCTTTTAGAAGCCCAAGAGCTTAAACTTTTAACCAATCGTCCTATTAGGAGTGTATATTTTGGTGGGGGCACACCGAGTTTATTCCCCCCGCAAGAACTTGAACGCTTGTTTGAAGCTTTAAACCTAAAACTTAACTTAGCTGCGGATTGCGAAATTAGCATGGAAGCTAATCCCGGTACAGTCGATCTTACGAGTCTTAAAGGCTGTAAAGCGCTTGGGGTGAACCGCATCAGTTTAGGTATTCAAAGCTTAAATGATGGAGAATTAAAACGCTTAAAGCGTATCCATAATCGCGCCACCGCACTTAAGGCCATAAATGATGTGGCGTCTATCTTTAATAATTTCAATTTAGATTTGATGCATAGTTTGCCGGGGCAAACAACCGAAATGGCGCTTGCTGATCTTAGTGCTGCTTTGGCTATTAAACCTCCTCATCTATCTTGGTACCAATTAACCATTGAAGAAGATACAGCCTTTGGGGCGCAAACGCCTTTAGATTTACCTTCAGAAGATACGATTGAAAACACCGTAGTTCAAGGGTTTAAAATGCTCGAAGAATCTTCTTATAAGCATTATGAAGTAAGTGCGTTTGCCCAGCCTAACCACGAATGTCGGCACAATGTAAATTATTGGCGATTTGGGGATTATTTAGCCTTAGGTGCTGGGGCTCATAGCAAATTTACTTTACCTGATGGGATTGTGCGCACGTCGCGGGTGGCAAGTTCTAAAGCTTATATGGATGGAATTTTAAAAGATTCAGCACCAGGCGTGGAACGAGGCTCTCTACAAAAATCTGCACTTGATTTAGTTAATACTTCGGCTTTTAATTTAGCTTCGGTCTGGGCGGGCACAAGTCATGTGAGAACTTGG
>OIYF01000301.1_pt1 | contig 20988 bp, 16 predicted proteins | sample 1587971 | NCBI WGS metagenome assembly OIYF01 (sample SAMN03283248) | human gut metagenome | biome: human-associated habitat; material: feces | host: Homo sapiens | place: Peru | collected 2012 | reverse complement strand
TCTTTCACCATAGCTTCCATGTGTCTTAAAGCTTTATCAATAGTATTCCACTTGCCACCATCGGAAAATGAATCCGGCGTAACATTTAAGATGCCCATTACCAACGTACGCTCACCTAATGTCAGCTTTTTTCCATCTTTAAACAAATAACTACGTTTTACGCTCATGATTTTTCTCCTCCAAGAATCATCCAAGCCTGTTGATAGAGCGCAGTATCCGTCTTAAAAATGCCACTACATTCTGACGTGACGGTCCGCGTGCCATGCGCGAGGTCTCCTCGCATGGTCATACAGAGCTGTTGGGCCTCGACCGTAACTAACACGCCTTGCGCCTTTAAATCATGAGTTACGGAGGCTGCTATCTGCGCCGTCAGCCGCTCTTGCAACTGGGGCTGATGCGACAGCAGTTCTACTAATTTAGCAAATTTACTAAAGCCGGCTACACGTCCCGCCTCCGGCAGATAAGCAATATTTACTTCGCCAAAAAACGGTACTAAATGATGCTCGCACATCGAGTAGAATGGTATATGACGTACTGCTACCACGCCTTCTGAGCCTGATTCAAAGGTATCACCCCAGATAGCTTTTGTATCCTTATTCATGCCATTAAACAAAAATTGATACATCCTGGCTACGCGTTGTGGCGTTTGTTCCATTCCTCTAGCTTTGATATCCACACCAACAGCTTCAAGAAATTCCCGCATTGCCCCAACGGCTTTTTCATTCATTTCGCTCATGTTGCCATAATCCCCTCAGTAAATTATAACTAATACCACTACTATAATATACTAAAAGCCCCTCCCTGTGAAGGGAGGGACTTAGAACTATGGAAAAGCCATTTTATATATATCAGCCAGCAATACCAGGAGTCGTCATCTGTTTCGGGGAAAGGATTTTATCCATTTTTTCTTTAGATATCAGCCCCTTTTCGAGAATTACTTCCCGAACTGGTTTGCCAGTGTTATATGCCTCTTTGGCAATCATAGCCGAATTTTCATAACCGATATGTGGCAGCATTGCCGTTACTACACCAACGCTCTTATCGAGCCATTCCTGGCACTGTTCTTTGTTTGGTTCCAAATCAATGAGGAGCTTATCAACAAAAGTATTTACCGCATTGGTCATGAATTTCATGGAATTGAACATGTTGAACGAAATTACCGGCTCCATAACGTTTAATTCAAACTGACCATTTTCAACGCCGAGGGAAACAGCAATATCGTTAGCTACTACCTGATAGCAAGCCTGATCCAGCACTTCAGCGATAACCGGATTTACTTTACCTGGCATAATGGAAGAACCAGGCTGACGTTTCGGGAGCTTAAGCTCGTTGAGACCGCAACGTGGACCAGATGCCATCAGACGGAAATCATTAGCCATCTTGATGAGTACGAGCGCCGTCGTTTTCATAGCGCTTGATACATCGGAGAAACCATCAGTATTGTTGGTAGCATCAATGATGTTATCAGCCGTAACATATTTTTCACCAGTTACTTCCGTAAGTTTCTTAGCAACTTCGGTAATGTAAGCCGGTTCAGCATTAAGGCCAGTACCTACAGCCGTGCCGCCCATGTTGATAACATGGATTTCATCTACTGCATGATTGATACGAGCAATACCACGACGAACTGCCGATGCATAGGAGCCCATTTCCTGACCAAGCGTTATAGGAACTGCATCCTGTAAATGCGTACGGCCCATCTTCAAAATGTCTTTGTATTCAACAGCTTTTTTCTCCAGCTCAGTTGCCAAACGGTCTAAAGATGCCGTAAGTTTTTTAGCTTTATGGCTTAAGCAAACTTTTATGCTCGTCGGGAAGGCATCGTTAGTTGACTGAGCCATGTTAGCATGGTTATTCGGCGAAATGATATCGTAGCTTCCTTTTGGTTTGCCAATAATCTCCAAAGCCCGGTTGCTGAGTACCTCATTAACGTTCATGTTAACCGAAGTACCAGCGCCACCCTGAATCGGATCAACTGGGAACTGATCGAGCATCTGTCCTGCGATAATCTCGTCAGCAGCCTGTGCTAAAGCTTCGCCGATTTCTTTTGGCATACGGCCCGTAGCCATATTAGCCAGGATAGTTGCTTTCTTTACTTTAGCGAAAGCCTGCACAAAATCCGAATCGATTATCTGACCAGTAATCTTAAAGTTGTCAATAGCCCGCATCGTCTGAACGCCATAGTAAACATTATCCGGTACTTCGAGTTCACCAATGAAATCATGTTCTTTTCTCATCTTTTCCACGTTCCTTTCTTTTCCAGCAGCTCAGCTGCCAAAACATAACTCTAACATTTCCTGAATCCAATTAAATTTTTAATAAATCTTGTAAATGATTTGATATCCTTAACTTGTCTTTATTGTATCATGTATACAAAATACATGCAAGTACATTTTTATATTTTTATACTGTGAGAATTGTACATTTTTGACACACAATTCTCACAATACATACTAACCACGCTGAAATGCTGTTTAAAGCATACCTAACACTTTCATAACCGGCAAACCAATTCCCATCCATACCACAATATGCAAAACAGTAATGATAAAACCGATCTTCCACCATTCGCCCTGACCCATAAAGCCAGCGCCAAAGAATATTGGCGTAACACCGCAGCCATAATGAGTAAGGAAAGAAGCACTGTTGCAAAGAGCACCTAACAGAATCAATACGCCTAATACCGGAGCCCCAGCAGCTACCAGAATTGTCGCAAAAGCCGCAAACAAAGCCATGATATGAGCACTGTTACTAGCTAAAAGATAGTGAGCAAAGGTATAAATAAGGCTTAAGACAATGAGCATCATGAGCCACGACATACCAGCAAATTCAGCTGCCATCGTTACTGCAAACCATTTCATCAAACCAAATTTGGACAGATAAGCCGCCATATTTACCAGCACGCCCATCCAAACGAGTACGTCCCAAGCACCATGCTGTTTCGTAACATCGCTCCAATCAAGAATTTTAGTCAAAAGCATTGCTGATAAGCCCAGGAGTGCTACAAATGCCGAATCAATATGATGAATAGAGCCAGTTGCCCACATAATAAGCGCGATAACAAATATTACACAAAGAATTTTTTCTTTAACCGACATCGGCCCCATCTGACTTAACTCAGCTTTAGCCATTGCCATTGTTTCCGGTGTCTTTTTAAGCTCTGGATTGATTAATTTATAAAGAATATACGGTGTAGCTATTGATAAAATCAAACCTGGAATAATACATGCCAGGAACCAGTCGCCCCAGCCAATAGAAGTTCCAAAAATTTCTTGCGCCAACGTGTTGCAAAGCACGTTGTTAGAAGCGCCCGTAAGGAAGATACAAGCTGACGTAATAACCGCAGCATACGCACTAAACATCAGGAAAGCACCAGTACGAGTGTTCTTGCCCTTAACCGCATCAGCACCAACAGCTGCCGTAACACTGCGAACTATCGGATAAATAATACCGCCGCCACGCGCGGTATTGGATGGCGTAAACGGTGCAATGATAAAATCAGCTGCACTCATAACATAAGCAACTCTTAAGGAACTGCTGCCAAATTTGGATAACAGCATATAAGAAATTCTTTTACCTAGACCAGTTTTGATAAAGCCCTCAGCAAACATAAACGCTGATACGATAAGCCATATCGTCGTGTTGGAAAAACCTGCCAAAGCCTCGCCAGCTTTCATAATGCCAAGCACTGGCAATAAAGCACAAGCGATAATCGCTACCGCACCAATAGGAATCGGCTGCAAGATAAAGCCAGCAATAGTTGCGATAAATACAGCTAAAAGTCCCCATGCCTGCGGTCCAACGCCTGTTGGTGCTGGCAAAAACCAAATAATCATGCCGATAGCGACACAGATAAGTCCACGCATCAACGGGCTCATCTTAGTCTCCTTATTTTGATTGCTCATGAAAAATTCCCCCTTCATAAAGTCAACAACCGTTTAATAAGATTTATTGTTCCGTTTGACTTATGTTTTAATTGATGGTATTAATATAACCAAATAACTACAAAAAACTACAAAATCCGATACATTTCCTACATTTATTTTTTTATAAATTTTTTCTATTGGAGGCATTTTATATTGACGTATTCAGCCCGAACCCGCTATGATTATTTTATTTTTACACTAATGCTGCTATTGGTTCCTATCGCCGGCGAACCGCAAATCCATCCCTTTAGTGATGATTTTATTGCCTTTAGGGTTAGTTTTGGCTCACCAGTATTTTTGCTTTTTCTTCTTTGGTTAGATAAGTTCCCCCGGCTGCTATCAGGCTTTGCCACAGGAATTACCGTCATGCTATTCAGGACCGGTCTCGACTTTTGGGCAGGCCTGCCTATTGCTGAGGCACTTTATCTGCATCTGCCAAATTTTTTCTACTATTTTAGTTATGCCTTATTCTTCGCCTTACCCAAACTCCATCGCCGGACGATTTATAAGCAGGCCATTGAAATTGCTATCTGGTCAATCATTGCTGAAGTTTTCGCCAGCGTCGCCGAACTTTCCGCCATGAGTGCGATAAGTATTACGCCTTATCATAGTCTTACCTTAACGATGCTCGGCAAACTTCTATTTATTGCTATCCTGCGCTGTTTCTTCATCCTGTCTTTTTTCTTTCTCTTTCAGCTCTACAATACCGAAGCCAGACTAGCCCGCAAAGCCAAAGAAAAGGATCGGTTATCTCTCTTAATTTCAGGACTTTACGAGGAAGTATTTGAACTGCGCTGCACGCTAAAAAATGCTGAAGCCGTCACCAAAGACTGCTATAATGTCTATCAGCAATTAAAGGCTAATGCCCATGATGCCAAAGATAACGCTTTGGCTGAAGAAATTTTGCGCATAGCTGGCGAATGTCATGACATAAAAAAGAATCATCAACGAATTTATGCTGGCTTATCCGAGCTCACCAGCAATCGCCATGTTGATGACTATCTGCCCCCTGACAAAATTGGCCGGCTTCTTATCAATACGCAGCAAAAATACGCTCGGTCACTAAACAAAGATATTACCTTTAGTATGCATGTCCCTACCAAGCTGCCCCCGCTGCATGTATTTCTGCTGCTTTCTATTCTGAATAATTTAGCTGCCAATGCGGTAGAAGCCATAAAAGAGCAGGGAACCATTACCCTCTCCATTGATGGTGGACGCAGCGACGGCCGGCTGCGCATAAATTTGCACAATACCGGCAGCTTTATCGCTCCGCGCCGGCTAAAGCAGGTTTTCAGTCCTGGTTATACCACTAAATTTGACAGTTCCGGCAAGGCCTCAAGCGGTGTTGGTCTTACTTATGTCAAGCATCAGACCGAAGGTCTAGGCGGCACTATCACCATTACCTCAGACGGAAAAAACTCCGTTACCTGCCAAATAATTCTGCCGTGCAAAAAGCTGCACCGCCCAGCTGAAAAATCAACTCCTGTCGCTGCTATTGAGAAAGGACTTTTATCATGAATATTATGCTCATTGACGATGATGACGCAGTGCGTATGATGCTGCAAGATATTATTGAAGATTACGAATTAGGTACTATCGTCCAAAGTCTTGATTCAGCTGTCAGCCTGGATAACTCTTTACTTAGCCAAAATCAAGTTGACATCTTAATTATTGATATGCTAATGCCAGGTATTGATGGCATTACTGCCATCAGTAAAATCCGCACGGGCTTTAATGGCAAAATCATCATGTTATCACAGGTTGAAAGCAAGGAGCTTGTCGGCAAAGCTTACGCTGATGGTGTTGATTCCTACATAACTAAACCCTTGAATCGCAATGAAATCGTCAGCGTCATTCGTAACACTATTGAACATTTAAAGCTAGCAGCTTTTGCACAAAATTTGCAAAACTCTTTATCCCATCTGACACCAATGGCAAAGCCTGTTTCCCCGCAAGAACAATCTGGTCTAAAAAAACGTGGTGAAGCTATCTTGAAGGATCTCGGTATCGCTAACGCCCCAGGTGCTAGTGACCTGCTAGCTATTCTCGATTGGCTGGAAAACAACAAACCAAGCTCGCTGCCTTCATTAAAAACACTCTTTACCGCTGTCGCCGAAAGCCGTCAAGGAAATAGCGACAGCAGTAAGGAAGCCAAAGCTATGGAACAGCGGCTGCGTCGCACTATTTACCAGGGACATATAAATTTAGCTACTACTGGCGCCGTAGATTATACCAATCCAAAATTTGAAGAATATGCCCCACTATTTTTCGATTATACCGATATTCGCAATACTATGCGCCTTATCGAAGCTGAGCAAAAGCCGACCATGTCTCATATTCACATTAATATTAAAAAATTTATTACCGCCCTCTTTGATATGGCCAATCGCTAATTTTTCTATAGCAAAACTTGGTGCTTAGCGTTATAATGTATACAAAGTACAAGTTTGTTTATTGGCAGGAGGTTTTACCATGAAAACAATCGGTATAATTGGCGGCATGGGTCCTATGGCAACTGTTGATTTGATGCAAAAAGTTATTTTGGCTACCGATGCCCAAGAAGATCAAGAGCATATTCACATTCTAGTTGACAACAATACCAATATCCCTGATCGCACGGCAGCTATTATGGGGCAAGGTGCAAATCCCGTACCCGAAATGCAAAAATCTGCTGACCGGTTGACAGCAGCCGGTGCTGATTTTTTGATAATCGGCTGCAATACTGCCCATTATTTTTTGCCACAGCTAACACCTAATTTAAAAATACCTGTCATTAGTATGATTGAAGCTACTGCTGATTTTTGTGCGGCACAAGGATATAAAAAAGTCGGCTTGCTAGCGTCAGCTGGTACCTGTCATGCTGGTATTTATCAACAAGCTTTGCAAAAAGCTGGTGTTGAGGTCTTGCAGCCAAATGAAACCCAGGAACCAGTTATCCACGATATGATTTATCGCGGCGTAAAAGCTAATGATACTAATTATGACACTAAGCCCGTACAAAAAGTTCTGCAAGCTATGGAACAGGCTGGTGCCGAAGCTTTTATTCTTGGCTGTACGGAAGTACCAGTAGCTGTCACTATGTATCACTTGACCGGCAAATTTATCGATGCCACTGAGGTCTTAGCCGAAAAAGCCGTAGCTGAAGCTGGCGGAAAAGTTATTTCCCATCTGCCACAGCGAGCTTAACGCCTAAGTTATCCACAATTTTATCCACAAATTGCACTTAAGCTGTGCATAACTAGGTCTTTTTTGCCAAGTTATGCACAGCTTTTATTTTGTCTAGCTGCCAAATTGATTCTTACTTGCCAGCTTAAAAATTTACGCTTATAATAATATTGTCTACTGTCATGACAGTAGACAATATTATTATATTTACATACACAAAAAGGAAGAACCATTATGGAAGATATTTTTGATGAAATAATGCGCTTAAAAAAAGAGCGAAATGCCATTATTTTAGCGCATGTTTACCAGCCCGAAGAAATTCAGGAAATCGCTGATTTTACCGGTGATTCTTTCGGCTTATCACGGAAAGCCGCCAGCACTGATGCCGATGTTATCGTATTTTGCGGAGTGCGTTTTATGGCGGAAACAGCGAATATTTTATCGCCTGACAAGATAACCCTGCTGCCGGCGATTGATGCTGGCTGCCAAATGTTTACTGACGCACTTGAAGCTGATGTTCGCAAAATTCGCGCTGAGCATCCTGATGCTTTAATTGTTTCCTATGTAAATACACCAGCTTCCGTAAAAGCTATGAGCGATATTTGCTGCACCTCTTCAAACGCCGCTGCTGTCGTAAAATCTCTCCCCAAGGATAAGGAAGTTATCTTTTTACCCGATGGTAACCTTGGCTCCTTTGCCGAAAGTGAAAGCAAGCGTCCACTAATAAAATGGGCTGGCGGCTGTCCTATTCATGCCCGCCTTACGGCTGACGATATAAAAAAAGCTAAAAGTGCTCACCCTGATGCTAAAGTCTTAATGCATCCTGAATGTCGCCCTGAGGTGCGCTCACTAGCTGATTATGTAGGCAGCACCAGCGGTATTATAAAATTTGCCGAAACATCATCAGCCAATGAATTTATCATTGCTACCGAAAACGGTGTTATGTACGAACTCACGGAACGTTGCCCGCAAAAGCATTTTTATATGGCGTCCCCACATCTTCTTTGCATTAATATGAAAAAAACATCTTTAGAAAAGGTCCGCGACGCTCTCGTTTCACTTGAACCTCGCATCGTTGTCCCAACAGAAATTCGTCAAAAAGCAGTTTCGGCATTAGAAAAAATGCTGGCTATTACGGAGAAGTGATATTATGTCAAGATATTTAATGAATTTTGCCACTGACACCATGAAAACTTATCAAGCAGAATGTTTGGTAATAGGTTCTGGTGTCGCTGGGCTCACGGCAGCTTTTAATTTAGCTAAACAAAGCAAAAAGGTATTATTAGCCGTTCGTGACACCCTGCTTGACAGCAACACTAACAAAGCGCAAGGCGGCATTGCGGCTGTCATGGGCGCAGACGACGATACTTCGCTGCATCTTCATGATACCTTAGTCGCCGGAGCTGGTTTATCTGATCCTGCCATTTCGCAGTTAGTAGTAACCGAGGGCCCAGCTGATATCCGCTGGCTTATAAAAAACGGTGCTGAATTTGACCGCAACGCTGATGGCAGTTTAGCGCTTGGCCGCGAAGGCTGCCACTCCCGCAACCGCATAGTCCATGCTCATGGTGATGCTACCGGTGCTGAGGTTGCCCGTACTTTAATAGCGCTAGTACAAAACGAGCCTAATATTCAAACCCTTGAGCATACCTATGTTGTAGATATTTTAACTGCCGACAATCGCTGCTATGGGGCAACAGCACTTTGTCAGGACGAAAAAATTTGTCTAAAAGCTGACCACACCATAATGGCAACTGGTGGCTGTGGCCGGTTATTTTCCCATACGACTAATCCTGAAGGGGCTACGGGCAGCGGTTTAGCCATAGCTTATCGTGCAGGCGCTAAGCTTTCCGATATGGAATTTGTCCAATTTCACCCAACGGCACTAGCACTTGACGGCTGCCCTAACTTTCTTATATCTGAAGCAGTCCGCGGTGCCGGTGCTCATCTTTTGAACACTAGCAAAGAGCGCTTTATGCCAAGCAAACATCCTATGGCTGAACTTGCTCCCCGTGACGTAGTTGCCCGTTGTATTTTTGCTGAAATGACTAAAGCCAATGTCGATCATATCTATCTTGATGCTACCATCATTCCTGATGTCAGCACCAAATTCCCCATGATTGCGGCCACCTGTAAAGATTACGGCATTGACATTACCAAAGACCTGATTCCAATTGCCCCCGCGGCACATTATATGATGGGTGGCATCACTACCGATGATTGGGGCAGAACCAATATTTCCGGTCTTTATGCTTGTGGCGAAGCTGCCTGCACCGGTCTGCAAGGCGCTAATCGCTTAGCCAGCAATTCCCTGCTCGAAGGACTGGTCTTTGGCCGCCGTACGGCTAAAATAATCAATGAAACCAGACTTCCCAAAACTAATACCGAGCTTTTCTTTAAAGAAACTTCCTTAACCGAAAAGAATCAGCCATTTACTACTGAGCTTACATTAAAATCACAGCAGCTTATGAGCCGCTATCTAGGTATTAGTCGCAATGCTAAAGATTTGGCAACTGGTGAAAACAAACTGTTAAAATTAACCGCTGCCTGTGCGGGTATTGCTGCCAATACCCCAGCTGAGCTTGATTTACGAGCCCGTTTGACCACTGATTTATTGATACTTAACGCCGCCAAACGCCGCACGGAAAGCCGTGGTGCCCATTACCGTTCTGATTTCCCACAAACCCAAGAATCATTTAACAAACATTTTCATGATCAACTAGCAGCAAAGGAGAATTATAATGAATTTTCTTCAATTAGATAAACAAATTCAAGACTGGTTAGCCGAGGATATCGGCAGTGGTGATATAACCACTTTAGCATTAGTTCCAGCTGCTGCCAAAACCAATGCTATTATTCATGCTAAAGACAGCGGCATCCTGGCTGGCATTGATGTCGCTCGCCGCGTTTTTGAGCTGCTCGATAAAGACATTCAATTTGACGCTAAACTAGCCGATGGCGCTGCGCTCACCAATGGCAGCATAATTGCTGAAATAAAAGGCAACGCGCAAGCTATTTTAACTGGCGAACGGCTGGCTTTAAATCTCTTGCAGCACCTATCTGGCGTCGCTACCAGCACGCATAAGCTAGCCGCTATTGCTGCTCCTTTTGGTGCCAAGCTGGTAGATACCCGCAAAACAACGCCTGGGATGCGTCTTTTAGATAAATATGCCGTAAAAGCCGGCGGTGGCGCTAATCATCGGCTCGGTCTCTACGATGCTATGCTGATAAAAGATAATCACATTCAAGTAGCTGGCGGCATCACCGAAGCCTTAAACCGTGCTCATGACTATGCCTCCCACATGACTAAAATCGAAATTGAAGTCGAATCCTTAGCCGGAGTAAAGGAAGCCTTAGCCGGCAAAGCTGATGTTATCATGCTAGATAACATGTCGATAGCTGACATGACTGAGGCGGTAAAAATCATCAATAAACAAGCGGTTGTCGAAGCCTCCGGCGGTATCAGCGAAGCTACCTTAGCAGATGTAGCTAAAACCGGTGTCGATGTAATATCGGTAGGCGCGCTCACCCATAGTGTGAAAGCACTCGATATCAGCATGGATATTGGTCACATAAAATAAACCAAAACATTTAACTGAAACAAAAAGTGGCTGGAACTAAGGAATTTCTTAGTTCCAGCCACTTTGCATTATTTATGAGTAAGGTTAGTCAATGTTTTGCAATCAGAGAATTTTGTTTAAATAAGCTTTGATTTCGTCGCCATCTTCCATCTGCATAACTTCGTCTAATATTTCTTTAGCTTTAACGGAGCTGATGTTGCGGATTTTCTCTTTAACCCGCGGAATAGACGGTGCACTCATCGAGAGCTCATTAATGCCCATAGCCATAAGCAGAACGGCTGCATTCGGGTCACTGGCCATTTCGCCGCACATACCAGCCCAAATACCATTTTCACGCGCACTGGTAATAGTCCGCTGAATAAGGCGCAATACTGCCGGATTAAAATGATTGTACAAATACGAAATGTTGATATTGCCACGGTCACAAGCCAAGGTATACTGTACAAGATCATTAGTGCCAATGGAGAAGAAGTCAACATATTTAGCAAATACCGGCGTCATAACCGCAGCAGCTGGCGTCTCAACCATGATACCTACCTGAACATCATCAGCGTAAGCTTTACCCTCATGCGTGAGTTCAACCTTAGCTTCTTCGATCATTTCTTTGACTTTCTTGAACTCAGCCACGTTAATAATCATCGGTATCATGATACCGACCTTGCCAAAAACACCAGCCCGCAAAATAGCCTTCAACTGTGGCAGAAATAAATCCCGGCGCTGCAAACTTATGCGAACAGCCCGATAACCTAAGAACGGATTTTCTTCAGGCGGAATATTGAGGTACGGCAGCGGTTTATCACCACCGATATCCATTGTCCGGATTACGCAAAGATTGCCATTGCATTTTTCAACTGCTTCTTTATAAGCCTTGAACTGATCCTCCTCATTAGGAATGTTCTGGCGGCCCATGAATACAAATTCTGAACGGAAAAGACCTACGCCTTCAGCACCATAGTTGAGCGCATTATCTACATCCATGTGCGTGCCGATATTAGCCATAAGCTCTACTTTTACCCCATCAGTCGTAACTGCTGGCAGATCCTTAAGTTCAGCATAATGCGCAGCCAATTCCCGCTGTTTACGGATCTTATCTGTATAGCTGGCTTTATCTTCTTCACTAGGATTAATGATAATTTTACCCAGCTCACCATCAATGATAACCATATCACCGTCAGCGATTTTATCAATACGGTCCTCTTTATTAAGACCTACAATCGTCGGAATAGCCCGCGCTTTAGCAATAATAACAGCATGAGCTGTCGTGCTGCCTGAACCTAAGAGTACACCAGCAATTTTTTCCGTTGGCATACCAGCTATAACCGAAGGCTCAATTTCACGACCACAGAGGATAACTTTTTCATCGCCGATTTCCGGCTCTTTAACACCTAAAATGAATTTTGCAATACGCTTGCCGACATCACGTAAATCTACTGCCCGAGCTGCAAAATACTCATCGTCCATCTGTTCAAACTGCTGAGCATTTTCTTCAGCTGCCTTCAGTACCGCATGCGGTGCACTCGGAGTTTCATCGAGTTTTTCCTCGATTTTCATAGCCATCATCGGGTCCTGTACCATCATGCGATGTGCTTCCAAGATAGCTGCCTGCTCCGTCATTTCTTTTTTCCGCATCTTCTCGATGCTCTCACGCAATGATTCAGCAACTGCCGTCAGTGCATCCTGAGCTTTTTTCTTCTCAACTTCTTTATCCTCAGGCTGGTAATTTACCAAATACCCGTCAAGATTCTGTCCTGCCAGCATAATTTTGCCAATTGCAATACCGGAAATTACGCCCTTGCCTCTGATTGTCTCTGCCATTTTCTTTTCCCCCTGCTATAAACACGTCCCCAATTCCAACCAGCTTCTGCCATAACTATCGGAAAATTAGGGCAAATCTGCAAACAGCCTTCTTCCAGCAATAGCTCACTGAAAGAAGGCTATAAGACTTACGCCAAAATCTTATTCTTCACCGAACTTAGAAGCAACGAGATCCGTCAAAGCTTTTACTGCTTCTGCTTCATCTGGACCATCAGCAACGATAGTGATTTCCGTACCCTTTACCAGCCCCATGCTCATGATCATGAGAATGCTTTTAGCATCAACCGTCTTGCCTTTAGCCTGAATCTGAACCTTGGATTTGAATTTAGTTGCCGTCTGTACAAAAATGGAAGCCGGACGAGCATGAATACCAGTTTTGTTTTCAATAGTAATAGTTTCCTGAGTCATTTTTACCTCTCCTGTTCTGTAAATAAAAAATAATACTTATTATCCTGTCTGCTAAGTCAGCATGAACTGTCTAACTGCTATTATAAAATGCAATATGCGTGCCAACTTTTGAAAAACAGGATTTTTTTATATTACTCACGAAAAAACCGCCTTAAAACAGGGTTCTTTGGAAGCAACCAAGATTATTTTTTCAATTTATTGTAATCTTTGTTAATTGTTTTTGGTATTTTTTACCAAGTTTATTGTTTTTATTGGTAATTTATTCTACACCTTGGTAAATTATACCAACCGATATTTCCTAGCCTTGGCAGCTACTGTTTTATGCGTTATCCTCAACATTTTCGCTGCTGCGTTAAAACTGCCACATTGATTAAGCGCATTAGCTATTATCTGTTTTTCATATTCTTCCCACGGCAGTATTGCTGTATCTGCCGTAAATTTTTTCACCTCGCGCCCCGCCATCTCACCTTTTATATATGAAGGCAATACCGCGACAGTTATCATATCCGTATCCATCAGCGTGATAACCCGTTCAATGACGTTTTCCAGTTCACGGACATTGCCCGGCCACTTATAGCCCATCAATACATTCATCGCCTCAGGCGTTATTCCGCGTACTGACTTGCCGTTTTCCGCACTGACTTTTTCAATAAAATGCTCCACTAATAAGGGAATATCATCCACTCTTTCCCTAAGCGGTGGTAATATTATAGGAATAACATTTAAGCGATAATACAAATCATCACGAAAAGTACCATCCTTTACCATTTGTTCTAAATGTCTATTCGTTGCCGCGATGATCCGCACATCAACATGAACAGTTTCCTCACCGCCAATACGATCAAACTCCTTTTGCTGCAGCACCCGCAAGAGCTTTACCTGCATATTTTTATCCATCTCACCGATTTCATCTAAAAACACGGTGCCATGATCAGCTAACTCGAACTTTCCCAGCTTGCGCCGCACGGCTCCTGTAAAAGCGCCTTTTTCATGACCAAATAATTCGGATTCCAAAAGCGTTCCCGGGATAGCACCACAATTGACCCTGATAAAAGGTCCCCGCCGCCTGTCACTGGCATAATGAATCCCTTCGGCAATAACTTCTTTACCCGTGCCGCTCTCACCTTGGATTAAAACCGTCGCTGCTGAGCCGGCAGCTTTGGTAGCCAGCGCTAAAACGTCAACTACCTTACCACTTTTGCCAATATAATTTTTAAACGCCTGTGCCGTTTTTTTCGTGCGCAATAGCTCCTGTTCAAGATACTCTGCCCTGGCTGATACCTGCGATAAGCGCGCCATCAGATTTTGCAGCTCCGTAATATCCTTTATTACGGATACCACCCCAGCTATTTCACCATCGACAAAAATCGGATTAACATTAGCCACCACCGTCGTGCCATCTTTTTTATGGCTGATACTGCCAATGCGGGCAATACCTGAACGCAGCACTCCGCACCGGTTGCCGTTAGGCGCCGTCTCAAATACATTTTGTCCAACTACCATCTCCGGCGTTTTATGCACGATACGCAAATACGATGGGTTGACATAAGTTATCTCACCACTGCGATCCACTACACAGATGCCATCCTGCACCGCTTCTAAAATCATTTGCAAGCGCTCTTGCATCAACGCATTTTCATGCAAAACCAAATCCATTTTATGGATTTCGCCTGGTTCCTTCATTTCAAAGTCGCTTTGCAGGAATTTTACCATTTCATGCACGGCCTGCCGTCCATTATCGCCCTCAGCCGCCACAAAAACCGAGTCCCCGCAGACAATTTTCAAGGCTATAAGCTTCATTATCGAATGCATCTCACAGCGCTCACTGCGTTCACTGCGAAAATATAAAGTTGTCTTGTAGCGCTCACTAAGCTCTTTGGCTCGCTGAACAATCATCGCTGCAATGCGGGCATGAATCCCGCTCTTATGCCGAACTACCGCTTCCTGCTCAAACATCATATTGCAATCGTTCCTTTCTGCTGTTTATTATTATACTATAATTACTCAACAAAATCTGCCAAAATCAATAATTTTGGAAAGTCCTTGCAATATGCTATAATACTATATGAAATCTGCTTATTCGGCAGGATTTTTGTCGGCTATGTTGAATTAACAACGTAGCAGGTTTACAACTATACATTGGAAGAGGTTAGGAACATGATTTTTCTCCTTACAACAGGTTCCATCATGGCCATCAGCATCTTCCTCATCTATCGACTATGCCGTTTTTTTCACATCGATATGAAATACTCATCATTATTGCTTTGTGCCGTACTGGCATTTGTCGTTAATGGTGCGGCCATTATCATGAGTCCATTTCTCGACAAAGCGCATTATTTGCGCTTAGGACTGCTGGTCGTTGTTGCCGCAGCGCTCGTTACTTTTTACAATGAACGATTGCTTCGCCGTGAGGAAGCAGCTGCCAAGACTGAGCCTGCTATTGATGAACCTGACGAAGTTCTTGCTGCTTCACCGGCTGTCACCGCCAGTCTGAGCTCGGAACAGACTGTTACTACTGACGCTACAGCTAGTAAATTAAATCAGAAACAAGCTATTGACTCTAACCCCAAAACAGCTATTACGGCCGAATCAAAGCCAGTTGCTGAGCAAGTTTCAGCCCCAAAAGCAGCTAACGAAACGTTAACCGAAGACAAAACACAGTTTATGCCAGCCGAGTCGTCCGTAACTCCAGTAACTGCGGAAGCGGACACGGCTGATAAACCTATTACAGTTGCATCTGAACCAATGGCAGCCAAGGTACCCGTAACTATGAAAGCTGACACTACTGACACGGCTGATAAGCTGCCTGAAAACAAGGTAGCCGTCGTCGAACCAATACCAATTGCTGCCACCGCGAAAGATACTGTAACCGTAACCACAGCTATGGAAAGCTATGCCGCAGCTGTAGCCAAGCTTGAAAATCTTGATGACTTGCTTGACTATGCTTATGACCATCAGGCATCGTTACCACAAGCCGCCATTTGTGCCTATAAACGGGCTATTGAACAATATCCCAATGATGATTATATGCCATTTCTTATAATCGAGTTAGGCAACTTATATAAGAATCAAGCGGATTATCATAGCACTATCAGTATTTATGCTAAGGCTCTAACAATGCCAGTTATTGCCCAAAACGATGCCACCCGCCAAGAATTTGTTAAAAATCTGCGCTATCTCGGCATCGTCCATGATATATTATCAAAACACAATGCACTTTCAACCCCGTTTGCAGAAATCCCAGCCCCCATTATGCAGGAAATTGAGCAGGTATTTCAAAAACGTCTGGCTGAAAGCAGCTAATACAATGGAGGAGTATTAATGAAAAAAAGTGTAGAAATTTTAGGGCTTCCGATCATCAGTATCACCGAAGGCCGCGAGCTTGGCATGAGCAAAACCTTGCTCATAGACGCTAAAAATGGGTCCGTAGCCGCTATTACCATCGAAGATGCTGACTGGTACCGTGGCGTCAAGCTCATTCCTTATGAATCCGTTATCGCTATCGGCGATGATGCTGTGACCGTAACCAATAGCGAGAACATTCTCACGCTTGATGCCGCTGGTGACTACGAAAGCCTGCTGGATGAAAACATCCGGGTAATCGGCACCAAAGCTATCACCAAAACTGGTACTATCCAGGGACAAGTTTCTGAGCTCTTTATCGGTGACAACGGCAAAATCGAAAAATGTGAAATCACGGCTCCAGATGGCAGTTCCTCTGAAATTGACTGCGATCAGATTTCTATTTTTGGTAAACAGGTAACGGTCATCGATCCTGACGCGCAAAAAAAAACTGAATTAAAAGCCGAAGCTCCAGCAATTTCAGCTGCGCCAAAGGTTGAAGCTCCCAAGGCTGCCGCACCGGTCGCCGAAGTAAAGCCTGAACCAAAAGCTGAAGCGCCAAAAGCCGAAGCAGCAAAACCAGCTGAAATAAAACCAGCAGCTCCAGCTGCGCCTAAGGCTGCCCCGGCTCCGGCAAAACCTGAGCCCAAAAAGGAAGCTATAGCCCCCAAAGCCGCACCGGCTGCTGATATAGCTAAACAAGCCGCTGCTGACAAAGCAACTGAAGAACGTCACCGTCGCTTCCTCTTAGGCAAAAAAGCTGCCCGTGACATTCAGATGGATAACGGCATTTTCATCGTAAAAGCTGGTCAGGAAATCACCGAAGAGGTTTTACAAAAAGCCAAACTGGCTAATAAATTCATCGACCTGTCCATGAATATTCAATAAATATAAAAAGGCTGTGACAAAAATGCTTTTGCATTTTCTGTCGCAGTTTTTTTCGTCATTATACAGTCTAATGTCCATTTTATAGTCAAAGGCGGTCCACCGATTCAAATAATCGGTGGACCGCCTTTACTATTTGTATTTATTGCTTTATTTATTTTTTCCTAATACAATCTTGCTAAAGATAATAAGGGCTAAGACAAACACAACCGTTCCCAGCATTTCAGCTGTATCAGCAAAATCTTTGCCGACAAGCGCCAGCGGACTTTCACTGCCGCCGCTTGATACCGATACTACGATCAAGCCTGCTAAAATGACGCCTATAATCGATTCACCTACAATAAGACCGGAGGCAAAAAGCGTACCCCGGCGCTGACCAGCATCAACGCTTGGCTGCCCGCCCTGACTGCATAATTTCTTGCGCAAGAAGTAACCCATAACCGCACCTATTACCAGCGGTGTCTGTACCGATGGCGGGAGATATATTCCCATGCCTACTGCCAATGGTGGCAAGCAAAGGCTTTTGGTATTGCGCTGGAGTATCCTGTCTATCACAATCAGTGCTGCCCCTAAGCCCATACCGATATAGATATATTCCCATGCCAGCTGACTAGAAAAGATACCTTGCGCAATCGTCGTCATAAGCGCTGCCTGCGGTGCTGCCAGTGCCTGCGAAGGATCCATATCCGGTCTTGGCAAAGCTCCTGGGAAACCATACGCTTCATATAAGAGATTAAGCACCGGTGCTATGACCAGCGCCCCTACGATACACCCTAAAAGCAAAGCTGCCTGTTGCTTCCAAGGTGTAGCACCAACTAAATAGCCTGTTTTTAAATCCTGCATATTATCGTTAGAGATGCAAGCAATTGCCATGATAATAGAAGTCGTAAAAATTGCTGTTGCCGTAGCAAATTTTTCACCGCCAGGCAGTGAAAAAATACCAAATGATGAACATAATGCATACATCACCAAAGAAGCGATGATGATACCTAAAATACCAATACCGGAAATTGGACTAGATGATGTTCCAACCAAACCTGCCATATAAGCACAAGCAGCTGCCACAAAGAATCCCATGAGAACAGCAACTCCTACCCCGACAATAACAAAAGTCATAGTCTCAGCCATTGGCAAATTTTCCGGACTAACAAAGGCATGGAATATTACTAAAAGACCAAACACCGTAACTGCAAATACCATACCAATGCTTTTAAGCGACATATCTATATCCATGCGATGTTTGCCAGTATCATCCGCTGACATATTAATCGCAGCTAAAGATTCCTTAACACCATCAATAACTGGTTTGGCCAGCATCAAAAGCGTCCAAATAGCAGCCACACCCATAGCACCAGCACCGATAAGTCTTACCCGTTCCTGAAATAATGAACCCGCAAATTTCTGCATCGTCATACCATCAGGCAACGCGCTAGTCATCGTATAATATGGTACAAAACCAGCCCAAGCAATGAGTATGCCTGCCAGCATAGCCAGACCTGCTGCTATACCGATAAGATAGCCTGCACCAACCAAAGCGGTCGAAAAACCAATCGGAAACTGAGTCATGCCACGACCAACTGAAAACCATATCGATAAACCATCGGATAAGACATGAAAACCATTGGTGCATAAAGCAATAATACCACCTAAAAAGCTGCCGGACATTATCTCCTTGACACCACTGTTCTGCTTGGCATTAGTGCCAGCATTGCTGCCGACCTTAAGTATTTCGGCCGCAGCCACGCCTTCAGGATACATCAGCGTAGAATGGACCACCATAGCCCGTCTTAGCGGAATGGTAAACAGTACGCCTAAGCAGCCGCCACAAGCTGAAACAATCAGCGTCTGCCAAAACTCAAATCCCTGCCAGTAACCAATCATCAGCATACCGGGAATGATAAAAATTATTGCAGACAAAGTGCCAGCAGCCGAGGCCTGCGTTTGAACCATATTGTTTTCCAATATATTGGAATCCTTGGCCATTTTCAGTATTGCCATTGAAATAACTGCCGCCGGAATTGCTGACGAAAAAGTCAAACCAACCTTTAAGCCTAGATAAACGTTTGATGCCGTAAAGATTACTGTCAGTATAGCACCTAACAGCATTCCTCTTACGGTAAGTTCAGGCAGCCGCAATTCGTGCTGCATGAACTCATTGTCTTCATTTTTCATACAAAATTACCCCTTAATATAATAATACTTCGTCATCTGTCCTCTCTCAGTGTACAAACAACAAGTATTATTATACCATAAAATAATACTTTGTAAACACTTTCTATAATTATTCAATTATGGCGGTCATTTGTTAATTTTAATGCAGTATTTTCTCATAAAAAAACAGTCAGCAAGCCAAACTGCTCACTGACCTTGACATACTCCCCACGTCTAAAGCCGGGGGATTCTGGGATATTAGCGAACCTTGCCTACTGCAATAGCAGGTCTTACGAGTTCTCTCCACAATGGACAATGTCCTGCCCATATGCTTATTATAGCAATATAATTGTTCACCTTCAATAGCTTACGCAAATTCGGTGAACGTGCCGTATATCACCATGCCTAAAGACAGGGACTTTACGGCACACTTGGTAATTAATTTTGTACCAAAAACGTCGTACCCATTCATACTAAAAAATCCCTACAAAGCCCATAAATACAGGCTTTGTAGGGATTTACCTATTTATTCAAACTCAATCGTTCCAGGTGGTTTACTGGTCAGATCATACATTACTCTGTTTACACCCTTCACCTCATTGATGATCCTGTTCATAACCTTCTGAAGTACCTCAAATGGTATCTCTGAACAGTCGGCTGTCATGAAGTCTGTGGTGTTCACTGCACGAAGTGCAATGGCATAATCGTAGGTTCTGAAGTCTCCCATGACACCTACAGAACGCATGTTGGTCAAGGCTGCGAAATACTGGCCAAGGCTTCTGTCGAGACCCGCCTTTGCGATCTCCTCACGATAGATGGCGTCAGCGTCCTGGACGATTCTCACCTTCTCTGCTGTCACATCACCGATGATTCGGATTCCAAGTCCCGGGCCTGGGAATGGCTGGCGGAATACAAGGTACTCTGGAATTCCAAGCTCAAGGCCAGCCTTGCGGACCTCATCCTTAAAAAGTAGGCGAAGCGGCTCTACAATCTCCTTGAAATCTACATAATCAGGAAGTCCGCCTACGTTATGGTGGGACTTGATGACTGCTGATTTGTTAAGCCCTGACTCAATTACGTCAGGATATATGGTTCCCTGTACGAGGAAATCAACGGCACCAATCTTCTTGGCCTCCTCCTCGAATACACGGATGAATTCCTCACCTATTATCTTTCTCTTGGCCTCAGGCTCTGTGACTCCAGCAAGCTTGCCGTAGAATCTATCCTGAGCATTTACTCTGATGAAATTCAGGTCATATGGACCGTCCGGACCAAATACCGCCTCAACCTCGTCGCCCTCATTCTTACGAAGAAGGCCATGATCAACGAATACACATGTGAGCTGCTTGCCCACTGCCTTTGAGAGGAGTACAGCTGCTACTGATGAATCTACACCTCCAGACAGGGCACAGAGCACCTTTCCGTCACCGATCTTTGCTCTGAGACTGTCTATAGTATCCTTTACAAATGAATCCATCTTCCAGTCACCTGCACAATGGCAGACACTGTATACGAAGTTATGCAGCATCTTGGAGCCTTCCTGTGTATGAAGTACCTCCGGATGTGCCTGAATGCCGTACCAGCCTTTTTCTTCATTTTCCATACCTGCAATCGGGCAGACCGGAGTATGGGCTGTCACACGGAAACCTTCCGGCATCTTGGAAATATAATACTTGACAGGATTGTACCACAATTGATATATTATGTCGAGATGT